>Ga0209596_1000377_pt1 | contig 41619 bp, 67 predicted proteins | sample M_130807_MF_Meta_FD_187314 | JGI IMG/M metagenome (GOLD analysis project Ga0209596, IMG submission 187314) | Freshwater microbial communities from Lake Montjoie, Canada to study carbon cycling - M_130807_MF_MetaG (SPAdes) (version 2) | ecosystem: Environmental > Aquatic > Freshwater > Lake...
TATCATGGCAGTATTTACAAAAGTAAACGGAACTACACAACCAGTATTTGCACTGGACGTGGCCAACGGTTCTATCGCAGGAACAGCTAACGTAGCTGCTCAAGGTCCAGTTCAGATCCAAGGTCCTAAACTAGACTTTTTCACATTGACAGCTAACGCTGCTTTGACCAATGCCGGTAACGTCAATGGTTATTTGAACAATGTGTTGCAGTCTATCCAACAGACTGGTACAATCGCAATTTACCAAGCCGGCGCTACAGCTGGTACAATCAGCATTGCTATCTACCCAAGCGGCGCATATACCACAGCTACCCTGGTTGCTGCTGCTCAAGTGGCCAATGCAACTGGTGGCTTGAACATTGGTATCCCAACTGGCAATGTAAGCAACACAGCCAGCTTCACTAGCCTGTAATCTAGGTCAGCGATAGCCGCAACCCCGGAGGTAAAAAATCCGGGGTTTCTTTTTGGCCTTAAATATCTATCTAATGAGAATACAATGTCGCACACTTTTTGATTGCAGTTACACAGGCACCACTGGCCATTTTAGACCAGCCGAAATCCCGTTTGAAGACCGCATAGGGCAGATGATAACAAATCAAGCAGACTGGCATCACAGCCGCAATCAACAACGCAACTGGGAAACTCTGTTGCAGATCATTGGATTGCGCACTCAGCCCATGGATATCACCACACCTGTTTATCGCACTGGTGCGTGGGAATTTGAATTTCGAGTAGAAGCACCGTCTGTGTATGCAATAGATGGTGACCCAGACCCATTGGCTGGACTTGTACAAGGTTGTGCAGATGTGCCCATGATGACCCGTCTTACTGAACAGCCCGAATTGAAATCCACTATCACAACCATTGGTGCAGAACAGAATATCTGGTTTCGGGCACTAAATACATCATTGGAGTAAGCATAATGGACACAACGGATATCGAAAAGAAAAGCCTCGAGGCTCACGTGGAACTTTGCGCTGAGCGTTATCGCCTGCTGGAGCTCAAGATTGAAAATGTGGAAAAAAGTGTGGGTTCGGTTAAAACTGTGGTCACAGAAGTGCATGAGATGATGCACGAAATGTCCAACAAACGCAATGATCAATTGATCAACTGGGGCATAGGTATCATTGGTACCTTGATAGGCACAGTGGCCTGGTTGGCTGTGCAATACTTCAAGAACTCATGATACACGAACAAAAACTTGAAGTCTTGATGACAAGAGAGTTTAAAAAACATTCAGCTAACACCATTGTGGATGACGACACTGGTACCAAGTATTTGGTATTTGGCAAGTACGAAATCACACAGACTGCGGAGGGATTTGTGGTCAGTGACTGGTATAGTGCTATACATTGTTTTTCTGCCAAACGTATTGCTTTGAGCTGGTGCATAGCAGACAAATATCAAAGATACAATTTATCAAACAACCTAGTGATACTGGATCGTAGGCAACAGGTTCTCAAAACAGATATCTATTGCAGTCGTAAAACCGCCGAAGTCAGCGGGCACGAATCATTCTACGAAATAGTAAATACAAAGATGCAACCCAAGATTGACATGCTTGAGTCAGTGACCGCCGAATTAGAAAAATGTGTAAATTCGGCTAAATACCTACAGATTAGAGGATTCCATAATGAAACTGCAAGAACTAGCGGCTCCTAAGCCATCAAAACAAATCGCCAAAGTATTCGAAAGTTATTTTGGTTCGCGTATCAGCTTTGACCGTTTGACTAGAAATCAAACCCGAATGATGCTGAGCAAGGTACGTGGCGTACTGGGCGAGCACCGCGGCAGCACCGCACGTCATACCAGCGAGCAAAACCCAAAGTATTTGCAACTAGTCATGATGGAACAAGCTCTTGCCAGCCGCTTGAGCGAAGAGATTATTCCCGGAGGTGGCGGCGGCGCCCCCAACCCAGGGCAACAGAGTTCCGGTTCTGCTCCAGGGCAAAGTACACCCCAAACAGGACAATCACCAACACAACCGCCACAACAACCGCCACAAGATCCTAAACTGGCTGCTGCATTGCAGAGAGAAAAATCTGGAAACTCAAGTCCGGAAGACAAGAAGCTGATAGCCAGTGCAGCAATGGCCATGGCCGAAAGCCGTTTGCGTAGAGAATACCGCATCTTGAAAGAATCCGAAATCCAACAAGCACAAGTGGTATTGGCTGCACAAGACCTGGTGGACAAGATGCAAGACATGGTGGAAGAAGTCAGTGAACTGCAATTCAAAGACTTGCCTGCCCTAGTTGAAAGTATCAAGAATCAAGTTGGTGTGGATCAAGCCATGCAATTCAACACTGACGCCACCGGTGCCCTGGCCGGCTTGCTACAGAATCTGCAAGGCGCTAGACAACAACTGGAAGCTGCACTGGGTGTGGTAACAGGTACCGGCGGCCCTGACATGAGTGCTATTGCCGGTGACATAGCCGGCGCACCCGCAGCGCCTGGCGGTATGCCACCTCCTGCTGGTGACGACATGGGATTGGCAGGACCAGTTCCGGGTGAAGAAGAACCAGCAGCACCTCCAGCTGGACCCAGTCTAGGCCGAGCACGTAGATAATGCGTATATTTGAAGTTGACGACTCTTCATCGGCAACCTCGACTCAGCTGATGGGCCTGGCTGATTTCTTAGCAGGGCGTGTGTCAGATACTGATGCCAATAGAGACATGGCCCAGGCTGCATTTATCAGCGCAGCACAGAGTCTAGGCATCAATGTAAATCAAAGTAACCTTGGCGATCTCATTGCCAAACCTCCATTGAGCAACATTCTGGAACCATTAGATCCCAATTCCGGTGTGATCACATTCAAAGGTGGTGATCCCATCAACACTGCCATGCCTGTGAACAGAGCACAAGACATAGTAGCTGCTGCTGCCAAGTCGGCCATGAAGAAAAAACGAGTCGGTTAGTCCAGAAGGATTGCTCTTTGTGAGTAAATACCTTATTATATAACATAAGGAACACACAATGGCTTACTCAGACAAAGTTGTCGATCACTACGAAAATCCACGCAATGTGGGTAGCTTTGCCAAAGACGATGACAGCATCGGAACTGGTATGGTAGGAGCACCTGCCTGTGGTGACGTGATGAAATTACAGATAAAGGTAGTAGATGGAATCATCCAAGACGCCAAGTTTAAAACGTATGGTTGCGGCTCAGCGATTGCGTCAAGTTCGCTGGTTACTGAATGGGTCAAAGGACGCACACTTGAGCAGGCAGCGTCGATCAAAAATAGCGAAATTGCTTCTGAGCTTGCCCTCCCTCCAGTTAAGATTCATTGTTCAATACTTGCGGAAGATGCGATCAAAGCGGCAGTAGCAGACTATCGTAGCCGCCATGATAACCTTAACTGAAACAGCTGATAAAAAAATCCGACGACTACTAGAAAAGCGCGGTGGCATAGGCATACGACTAGGTGTAAAAACTACTGGTTGCTCTGGACTAGCTTATGTGTTAGAATACATAGATGCGCACCCATCAGACCTTGACACTGTGATCAACTATGCACAACCTGGATTCTCTGTGATAGTAGATAAAAAACATGAAGTGTATCTTTCGGGTATGACTATAGATTATGTTCGTCAAGGCCTCAATGAAGGATTTGAATTCTCCAATCCCAATGAACGCGATCGATGTGGATGTGGAGAAAGTTTTAGAGTTTGATCAAGGATTTTTTTTGCAGTCGACAAACTAGTATCCCAGGAATAACATCGGTAAATGATTCAAGATACGTGATGTTTAATTTTGGTGATATTGATCAATATCTTGATCAGTTTGATATTATCACACAAATCTCACCAGGTGCCACGATCATTTTAAATGCCTACAATGATGGATACAACTGTGAGTATCTGTTGCATCGTATTCACACCCTAGGACTTGTGGGTCATTGCTTTGTGTTAGTAAGTGATCACCAATTTGCCGCAAACAATCGCGAACATGGTATTAGATTTTTTCCTTTTGCCTGGCACTGGTTACACAGTTATCATGCCCAAGTGTATGTAGCAAGTCCACCACCACAGCCATGCACGATCGATTGGCGGTCAAGAACATATCGATTGAGTTGTTTGAATAGAATGCCTAGCTACTCAAGATTTAGAACCTATTATGAATTGCAAAAACAATCCTGGTTTGATAGTGCTTATACAAGTTTTGGTGGTACTGGCATGAGTCGTAATCCTACAATTGATCCATATGATGGCCTTGAGCCGGATGCTCAACATTGGTTCCGTTCGCACGAACATGAGTTTCCACGTAGTAGTCAGACTGATTATGTGTGGACCAACGACTGGGAATTTTCGGCACCGGCTTATGCCAATACCTATGCCAATCTTGTGACTGAAACATTTAGTGAAAGTGTTCTTATGAGTGAAAAAACTGTAAAGCCATTAGCGGCTGGCAACCTGGTGTTTGTGTCGGCACAGAGAAATTTTTTACAGGTGTTGAGAAATTTAAAATTTGACATTGACTTTGAGGGAGTTGACCATAGCTATGACGTCTTGCCCACTTGGTTTGAAAGAACACAGGCTGTGGTAAAAGAAATTGACCGTGTGTATGCAACTATTCCTGAAATCTGGCATGCTAACAAACAGCGACTGATTTACAATCAACATTGGTTGTTCAGTGATGACTTTAAAAACTTAATGCTAACTGATGTGAAAGACTTATTTGACAATGTACAATCCAAAATTTAATTATCAACCCATTCCCAGAGTCACGATAGAGGGCAAACGATTCTATGCCACACCCGATGGCAATAACTTACCGTCGGTGACCACAATACTGGACAAGACCAAAAGCGAAGCTAGCAAAGCAGCACTACACAATTGGCGACGTGCTGTGGGGGCAGAAAAAGCACAACAGATAACCACTGAGGCGGCCAACCGTGGCACCAGGATGCATACCTATCTTGAGGACTATGTAAAGAAAGGTGAGATCAAAGAACGCGGAACCAATCCATTTAGTTGGAGCAGCCATGAAATGGCCAAGACTGTGATACGTGACGGATTAAAGAATGTTACAGAATTTTGGGGCATCGAAGTTCCATTATACTTTCCTAAGATCTACGCAGGTACAACTGATGGTGCTGGCATACATCTAAATGAAGAATCCATATTGGATTACAAGCAAACTAACAAGCCCAAGAAACGCGAATGGATTGATGATTATTTTGTGCAGTTATGCGCCTATGCAGAAGCACACAACGAACTGCATGGCACAAAAATACGCAAGGGCGTGATTCTCATGTGTGTGAAGCCGGACCTTGATGCCGATCACAATCTTATCTCAAAGCCGCAGTACCAAGAGTTTGTGCTAGAAGGCACAGAATACGATCGCTACCGTGATCTGTGGTGGCGCAAAGTAGAAGAATACTACACCAAATACATATAGTTGCCCTGGCCCGTGCGGGCTAAATATGTGATACCTCAAGGAATCACATCGTGGCAATTGTACAAATTTCAAGAATCACCCAACGCAAAGGCTTCACCGAAGACCTACCTCAACCGCTAGCCGGTGCAGAATTTGGATGGGCCACAGACGAACGTCGATTGTTTATCGGAAATGGTACCATCGAAGATGGTGCACCTGTTGTTGGAAATACAGAAGTATTAACAGAATTCTCTGACATATTATCTTTCAGCACAGCCTACACTTATCAAGGTGCAGCAGCCGGTTATGCTGTGCAGACTGGGCCCAGTAGCAGTTCACCAGAATCCCAAAGCCTCCAATCCAGGCTCGACAGTTATGCAGTAGTGACTGATTTTGGTGCCGTGGGTGACGGAGTCACTGATGATACTGCGGCCATCAACCGTGCTCTTTATCAACTGTATTGCCGAGAAGTCAATACCAGCATCAGACGTAGTTTGTTTTTTCCAGCTGGCACTTACATCGTTACTGATACCATAGCCATTCCTCCTTACGCATTATTGTACGGCGAAGGGTCCAATTCTAGTATCATCAAGTTCTCGGTGTTGCAATGGACTAGTTCGGTGGCGTATCCTTCGGGGGTATTGGTCAGCAATGCAGGGAGTTTTTACAGAGCTAACTTTGATGTACCAATTGGCACTACATTAGGCGGCACAACCAGTGGCGGACAATATTATTGGGGAGATATCAATACCGGTGCTGCATCTACTCTGCCTACCTGTGGTGCCAGTACCGCAGACAGTTTACAACAAACTGGAGTGAGCGTGGGATCCAATGGTGCTACCACTCCACAATACATCACCATCAGAGATATGGCATTTGCCACTGATCAAGACAACGACCCATTCCTTTGGCAGAATGCACAACAATGTTCAGCTACAGGTGTGACTTTCTCGGGTGCCGGCACCACTAGTACTCTTACAGGTACCACAGCCAACACCCATGCTGTGAATTACGCAGGTACATCTCCGGTGTGTGAAAATATCATCATGGATACTTGCAAATTTACCGGTTGTACTTTTGGTACTTACACCACTACTACCGTACAAGGTATTACCTATAGCAACAGTACGTTTGACACATTGTACCAGGGCATATACTTTGGTACCAATGCCACTGGTGTGCGTATTGTACAAAACACATTTGATAATATCTACGTGGAAGGTATTGTATTCAGCGCCTGCTCATTGAATGCCAGTGCGTACAATACATTTTATGATGTTGGTAACCATTTTGCAGGAATAGGTTCTCCTGCCAGCAACATAATTTTAATCTCCGGCAATAACAATATCAGCGTGGGTGACATGTTCACTCGCACCACTGCTAATAGCGTCACATACGCTCGCATCGCGTTGAGCAATACCAATAGTACCGCCATGAGCATGAACGTTCGTGGTATCACTTACTATGTCAGCAATGCGGCCAGCAACAGCATTGCCAATCAACTGGCACAAGGAACATATGCACGAGATAATGGTATCAATGATACGTTGGCTGACAACTCCACTGGCACATTGTTCATAGTAGACACCAGCATAATGAAATCATTCAGAATGGATTACACCATCACAAGAGATACTTTTGTTAGAAATGGCCAACTGGTTGCGGTTTCTGGTGCTGGTGGCGGATTTACTTACACAGATGACTATGCAGAAAATGCCATCACTGGTATCACATTGACTGCTGCAGAAGCTTCAGCTGGTGGCAACATCACAGTAAGTTATACATCGACTAGTACAGGCATCGCCGGTAACATCAAATACAGCGTAACACATTTAAACTGATGTGGTTTTCCACTTTTGCCCAGCGGCTCGAAAGTTGGCAACAACTGAGGCAAGCTGCTGAAACTATGCCAGCAGAGGCTGCTGCCGAAGCCATTAACACCTGGTGGTTTCGTGCCCCTTGGTCGGCTTATCATTTGCACTGGGATGATCAAGAAGATTGGCCCGATCCATGGACATTATTGAGCGATAATATCTATTGTCCGGTCGCTCGCGGGCTGGGAATCCTGTATACTGTGACTATGATAGATCACCCAGAATTACAAGATGCTGCTTTGATAGACACCGGAGCCGACAATTTAGTCCTGATCAGCCAAGAGAAATATATATTGAATTGGGACCAGTCTCGAGTGTTAAATATTGATCCAGGACAATATCAAATACAACACAGCTTGACTCAGCAGCAAGTAAAACAACAAACAAGGTAGCGATGAAAATTACAACAGTACAAAAGCGCGATGGCAGCAGAGAGCCATTGGCATTAGAAAAATGGCAGGCTCAGATTGCCAAGGTATGTGCAGGCATAGCAGATGTTAGCCAAAGCATGGTAGAGATCAAGGCACAGATGCATTTTTACGATGGTATCAGCACAAGAGAAATCGACGGAGTTACTCTACGTGCTATAGTAGACCTGATTGATGTGGAATCAAATCCAGATGTAGGGCATACCAATTATCAATATGTGGCCGGCAAACAACGCCTGAGTATGCTGCGAAAAGATGTGTATGGAAGTTACGCAGTTCCACATCTATATGAAATTATTAAAAAGAATGTGGCCACTGGATTGTATACTCCAGAATTGTTAGAATGGTATACTGAAGACGATTGGAATCGTATGGGAGACATGATCGATCATGACAAAGACGAGAGCCTGAGTTATGCTGCGATTGAACAATTGATTGAAAAGTATCTGGTAAAGAATCGTGCCACCAAGGAAACATATGAAACGCCACAGGTCCGTTATATGGTTGCGGCAGCAACAGTCTTTCACAAAGAAGAGCCGAATACAGCGCGTATGCGATATATTAAAGAATATTATAACGCAGCTTCAGATGGCCTGTTTACTCTTGCTACTCCTGTTCTCGCTGGGCTTGGCACTCCAACAAAACAATTCAGTTCGTGCGTTCTTATCCGCAGTGATGATGACTTAGATAGCATATTTGCCTCCGGGGAAATGATGGCCAAGTATGCCAGCAAGCGAGCTGGCATTGGGTTGGAGATTGGCCGACTGCGTCCATTGGGCAGTCCCATCCGTGGTGGCGAAATTATGCACACCGGCATGATACCTTTTCTAAAAAAGTGGTTCGGTGATCTACGTAGTTGTAGTCAAGGAGGTATTCGTAATGCTAGTGCTACTGTTTTTTATCCTATTTGGCATCATCAGTTTGATGATCTTATCGTACTCAAGAATAACCAGGGTACAGAAGAGACCCGCGTTCGACACATGGACTATGGAGTGGTCTTATCCGCCTTCTTCTGGAGACGATTCAAGAACAAAGAGAACATAACATTCTTTGACCCCAACGAAGTACCAGACTTGTATGAAGCATTTTACAAAGATACTGCACTATTTGAAGAACTTTACTGCCGGTATGAAAAGCAGAAAGGCCTGCGTAAGAAAACGATGGCTGCGGAGGAAGTTTTCAAGAGTGGTATTCTCAAAGAACGAACAGACACTGGACGTATATATCTAGTGTTCATTGATAACGTGATGAGCCAAGGACCGTTTGATCCGGAATATCACACCATTTACCAGAGTAACCTTTGCTGTGAAATACTTTTGCCTACTCGTTCCTTTAAGCGGTTGGATGATACTGATGGTCGCATCGCACTTTGCACATTGGGAAGCATCAACTGGGGAGCCTTCCGTAATCCAGAAGATATGCGTAGGGCTGCCCGCATTCTGCACCGCAGTCTCAATAATATTCTTGATTACCAAGACTTCTTATCCATCCAATCACGCCTGTCCAACGATGAGATCCGACCACTGGGCATCGGCATCACCAACCTTGCCTACTGGCACGCCAAGAGAGGCCTGCGTTACGGGGAGAAGGATGCTCTAGCTGAGATCAAAACCTGGATGGAACACATGGCTTTCTATCTCACAGAAGCCAGTGTGGAACTGGCCAAAGATCGCGGCGCATGCCTAGGAAGCGAACACACACGTTATGGTCGAGGAGTATTTCCTTGGGAATTACGAGCCCAGGGTGTGAATGAACTTGCCGACTTTGCTCCAGAATTAGATTGGGAGACCTTACGCACCAACATGAAAACTCATGGTGTTCGCAACGCCACACAGATGGCCGTGGCACCTGTGGAATCTAGTTCAGTGGTGATCAACTCAACCAATGGCATTGAAATGCCCATGAGCTTGATCTCAGTGAAAGAAAGTAAGGCTGGTAGTTTTGTGCAGGTGGTGCCCGAATATCATCGACTGAAAAACAAATATCAGATGATGTGGGAACAAAAAGACTGCGAAGGTTATCTCAAGACTGCTGCTGTGATTGCAGCGTATGTTGATCAATCAATCAGCACCAACACATTCTACAATCCTGCACACTTTGCAGATCGCAAAGTACCGATCACATTGATCGCCCGAAACCTTATGCAATCGCATGCATGGGGATTGAAAACTTTTTACTACAGTCTGATCAACAAGCAAGGCAGCAAAGAGGCAGCAGAGGATGCGCCACTCATGCCCATAGACTTTGATCTTGAGGAAGATTGTATCGCTTGTAAATTATAAGGGAATAATATGTCAAAACAACAATACAATCTCGCCACACGTACCGATTATCTCAGTCGCAAGATGTTCCTGGATCCCGAAGGTCCGGTCACCATCCAACGATTTGAAGAAGTCAAGTACAACAAGATACAAAAGATCGAGCAGACTGCACGTGGATTCTTTTGGGTGCCTGAAGAGATCAGTCTCAGCAAAGATGCCAACGACTTCAAGGACGCATCCGATGCAGTGAAACATATCTTCACCTCAAACCTGCTGCGCCAAACAGCCCTGGACAGTCTGCAAGGGCGTGGCCCAGCACAGGTATTCACTCCGTGTGTGAGCTTGCCCGAGCTGGAAGCACTCATGTACAACTGGAGTTTCTTTGAAACCAACATCCACAGCCGCAGTTACAGCCACATCATCCGCAACATCTACAATGTGCCCAAGGATGTGTTCAACACCATCCATGACACTAAAGAAATTGTGGACATGGCAAGCAGTGTGGGCAACTACTACGACAAACTGCATGAACTCAACTGCTTCAAAGAGATCAATCCAAAGACAGTGAGTGAACCCAGCCACATAAAGGCCATATGGATGGCCTTACATGCCAGTTATGCACTGGAAGCATTCCGATTCATGGTATCGTTTGCCACCAGCCTGGCCATGGTAGAAAACAAGATCTTTATCGGCAATGGCAACATCATCAGCCTGATCCTGCAGGACGAACTGCTACACAAAGAGTGGACAGCGTTCATGATCAACCAGGTCATAAAAGAAGATCCACGTTTTGCAGAAGCCAAAGCTGAATGCGAAACTGAAGTGTACGAGTTGTACGTGGATGTGATCCGTGAAGAAAAAACCTGGGCTGATTATCTATTCAATAAAGGTCCAGTGATCGGGCTGAATGCCAATGTGCTCAAGGACTTTGTGGACTACACTGCTGTGGCTGCACTGAAAGAAATTGGTATCAAATACCAGAGCTCTGCCCCTAGAAGCACACCAATTCCCTGGTTCAACAAGCATGTGGACACCAGCAAGAAACAAACTGCGCTGCAAGAGAACGAATCAACTAACTATGTTATCGGAGTCATGAGCGACAGCATTGACTACGATCAATTGCCTAATTTATAAGGAAACCAATGAAAGCCATAGTATGGTCAAAGGACCAATGCCCCTACTGCGACCAAGCCAAAGCATTGCTGAAGTCTCGCAATATTGAATTTGAAGAACGAAACGTGAGCCACGACTGGACTCGCGAACAACTGTTAGAAGCAGTACCAAATGCTCGTTCCGTGCCACAGATCTTCTTGGATGAAGAACTAGTGGGCGGTTTCACTGAACTCAGACAACGTCTTACTTGAAAACATATACAGAAAGTTTAAAATGAAAATTCCAATCACCCCAGGTCAAGTTTATACCTTTAAATTAAACTCAGGAGAAGAACTCATCGCCAAAGTGTCTGCAGAAGAGTCTAGTGGCTGGCTAGAGATCGAGCATCCAGTCAGCGTGGCGCCGGGACCGCAAGGTATGGGATTGGTGCCCAGTCTATTCACCGCAGATCCTACCGAAAGACTACAACTAAATACTTCTAGTGTGAGTCTTTATGCACTCACTGATGATCCGGTCAAGATGAAATATATTGAAGCAACCACTGGAATCAAGATACCTGAAAAGAAAATCATATTGGGATAATATGCCGGCAGTGCAACGCTTGGGAGACAGAGACACAGGTGGCGGAATAATCACTTCTGCTGTTAACTCAGTGCGTGTGAACAATCTCCCAGTGTCAGTAAATGGCAGTACCGTGAGCCCGCATAACTCTCGCCCCACACATGTTCCTGTAACTGCCAACGGCATCAAGAGTGTGAGAGTTGCCAATCGACCCATCAATGTAGCAGGTAACGCAGACACCTGCGGACATGCACGAACTGGTGGCAGCGAAAATGTAAGAATCGGCTGATATGGCTCGAAGTATATTAACTCCGTTGCAACTGACTGCATCTGCGGCATTGCTAAACAATCAAGGTCTCAAGGCATTGCCCACGGCCTTGGCCTCTGCTATATCGCAGTATAATGCTTTTACTATCACCGCAGCAATCAACGGTGCTATCAACAACGCAGCAGGTAAGACCTGGTGCTCAAGTACCACATTGACGTCATTGCAAACCATACGTGGATCAGGCACAGGTTGTCCTGCATTGGGCAACAGCATACCACCTGCGTACACCACACTGACTCCGGTGGCCAATCCGTCGGGCTTGACAGGACTTGTTTCACAAACTGCCAACTATTATCTAGGATATGGGGATAGCGGAAGATTCGCACAGGGATTCATGACCGTAGAGGGATTCATTGGAACCACTAACGATTATATCAACACCGCAGTCAATGCTCCTACTTACCTTGGACCCAGTTTTTCCAGCATGGATGCCTTGACCACTGCGGATATCACCGTGGTCAACTCAGACCTTGGCCCATTTGGTACAGACCTTGCCAATCAAGGCCAACTGACCGATCTAGGTAACCTGGAACTATACGGCACACCAGCAGGATTGATACAACAGATCACTCGGGTAGCCGGCATTTCAAATGCTGTGGTACCGGCTCTACAATCTGCATTGACCGCTGCTGGACTAAATTCACAAAACATACAGGATCTGGTAAACGATAATCGCATCAGTTTGTTCAAACCTGATGGGCTCACCGATAATGAATTTGATCAACTGCAACTGCAAGCATACTATGCCATGAACATGGTCATGGGCGATGATCTTGCACAGATACTGAGTATACTGAGAGTGACCACTCCGGACATTGACTCACTGGCAGATCTATTGGATCCTATAAAAGTATTTCCAGAAAGCTATCTCACTTTACAGACTCCTAGTCCGTACGGCCCGGTTCTAATCTTCAATCCCAACAGCAGTGTCAATTCAGCAGTACAACCCATAGTGAATTCTTATCTGCCCAATGCGTCGGGGTGTGACGAACTGGGCAAGGTCATACCTCCAGGCGATGCCATAGCCAACAAAGCCATACAGGTGGCGTTCCAACAGATACCCAACATAGCAGGCACTGATTTGCCTTCATTGGCAGAAAGTGTAAAAGGATATTTGGACCAGACGTGGAATCCTGAACAACCATATCTGGCCAACGACCTAGTGGCCAACGGATCGCCTATTCCTGAGTTTTATCGAGCACAACAAGAGGTACCTGTGGGCACAGATATCAACAATACCAGTTATTGGTTGCCAACCACACTAGGCGGCCAGAGTACCATGACTGGGTTACCCGATATTGTAGCATTGACCACTCCGGTGCCATCTTCGGTCACTACGTTTTTTGATACCAACATAGCCACTGGCACCGGGCCCAATGGCACAATCACCACGTGTGATGTATTGGGAACGGCCATCAACTACAATAGTCTTGACACCTATCTCAACACGGCCAGCACAGCATTGACTGCGATTGTGGGATCGGCCAGTTACAATACATTATTGGATCTGTATCAACGTATTGGGAATGTGTGCAACAGCACCTATGGCGATCCGGCAGTGAGTGTGACCGTTCCAGCAGGTGCAGGTGCAGGAGTTTATGCCAATACATTTCCTTACTACGGTGGCGACTTGGCATTACAGACCCTGATACCATTGGCCAATACTGCATTGGACAGCGTGGTTGCAGCCTGGCCCACACAGACTACCGCAATGAACACAGCATGGAATGCTATATGTACCTCTCTAAGTTCGGAGAAAGCATTACAGACTCGTGCCGGGATCAATTATTTCAATCTGTTGGCCGGCGAGCAACCCAGTGTGATGGCCTTTGTGCAAAACTTGCCATCATATGCCATGATGACTGAAACATGTCAAGCAGCTGAGTTTTTGGAAAGCATAGCCGACACCACCATAATCGGTGGCCAGGCCATAATCGGTGCCATGCGAGAAGCACGTAATCAAACATCGTATCAAGCATCTGGGTTGTTTGCAGCCAATCACATACCAGCCGATCCACCGATCACCCCATCACCTGCGGTGGTTCCGGTGCAATAACTGCTCAAAAACCTGTGAAAATGCACAAGTCTGAGCATATGAGCTTAAATATTACTCAGTGGCAATTGACATCCTAGAGATAAATTGCTATAATCAACTACTTCAATTTTTAAGGAGACTTCATGAAGAAATTAGTAACAGTATTGGCCCTCGCATTGGCCGCCTCAGCCGTTTGGGCGCAAACTGCACCTCAAGTGAGTGTGTATGGTAAAGTACGGGTGTATGAAGAATCATACACACTGGGCACCGCCAGTGCTCTCACTCGCTTGACCAATGATTCAAGCCGTTTGGGTTTCAAAGCCACTGGCGACGTTGGTAGCGGTATTACTGCTACTGCTGTGCTAGAAACTGGCGTGGCTGTAGATGCTCCAAGTGCTACCACACTGGGTGATCGCACTGCTCGTTTTGATCTCAGCAATAGCCTGGGTTCTGTGGGCATGGGCCGTGACAAGCATTCAGCAGTTCGTGCATTGGATAACTTTGATGTATTTGGCAATGCATATGGCACCATCGTGGGCACCGTGCATAACGCACAAGGCTCGCGTGTGCAGAACGCATTGTTTGTGAGCAGCGCACCTATCGCTGGTTTCACTGCTAATTGGCAGATGGCCAACAGCGAAGTTGCCGGTACTGCTAATACCACAGCAGGCAGCATTGACTACACACAAGGACCATTTGCAGCCACATTCGCTCGCTATGACGATGGCATTTCTAGTTCTACCAATATCGCCGGTGTGAAATACAACCTAGCATCTACTGGTACTACCGTGTTTGGTCTGTACAGCAATGACGTGGCAACCAATGTCAGCACCACTGGTAAGAGCATTGGTGTAAGCCAAGCAATCACTGGTCAATTGAGTGTGATGGCCAACTACGGTGAAACCGACACTGGCAAAACCGGTCGCGGGGTTGGTGTAGCTTATGCAATGAACAAAGCATTGAATTTCCATGCTCGTTACAGCATGATTGACACAACCACTGACGTTACCCAATACGGTGTGGGCGTTGAATACAATTTCTAATCCCAATTAGAACAAACCAAATAGGCCCTCTGGGGCCTATTTTTATGACCGTGAGTATGCGAACATTCATATATAATGCATATGAGGAATGTTGAATGACAGATCCCAGGGCAACCGCACGGGAGTTACTGGATGAATGGAATCGTTACAAAGTAGCGAGGCCACGAAATCACGCATTAGATATTCAATACGAAAAAGATCAATTATCTAAATGGGCAGAGATATTACATCGTAATATGTTATGGAGCACAGATTTGATTGAGATAACCGAAAACTGCCATCAGTTTCAAACTAGATTATCTAGATTCAAAGATAATATTATCATAGAATTGCTGACCCACGGCTCAGTTTAGTGTGGGTTTTTTGCAACAAAAAATCCCAACTTTTTGTTGAAAAATCGCAACTTTCTGTGTAGAATTCGGTTGACCCGAATTGCCCGAACTGCTATAATACACACATAGACAGCAACAAACAGGAGTTCCAAATGCAAGTTACCATCGACATCCCTAAAAAAGTCATCAACACCATCAAAAAATCTGCAGAGGTCTATGGCAATGCAACGCCCACAGATGCTCAAATCAAAGAGTTCTTGCAATGGCATGTGCTGGGCATCTACGTCGACTTCCACGGCGAAGATCTGGAAGATATTGCAGCTGAAAATTTCAATTAAAATCGCAACTGGAGTTGGTAAAATCGGTTGCCCAGAAATAGCCAAAATGCTATAATATGGGCATGTTCAGTAAAAAGGCTCGCACCATGAAAGCAAAAATCCTGATTACATCCATAGACAACATGAAGTTGTTCCAGGGTCGACTGCCCACCCGGCGCTGGGGGTTTTGCGAAATCGTGCGCGAGGTCACTATTGAGCCCTGCCCGCATGGTGTATATGAAGATGGCAACTATGGCTATGTCAAGATCGACGGGAAAAAAGTCCGTGTGATCAACGGTCGTGGTGGTGAAACATCATTCGAAATCAGCCGATAAAACGGTTGACCAGAATCGCCCAAAATGCTATAATATGGGCATGTTCAGTAAAAAGGAATCCAAAATGCAAGAGTTCAAAACCTGGGAAGAGATGAGCGATCTGGAGCAAGCCCAATGCCAATATTGGGACATGTATAAGGACGCATATGGCGTTCGCCCTCGCGGTATCGATACCTCCACTTGGACCCTTGAGGACTTCCACACCGAGTTCGTTGAACTGGGTGCAGTGATCAATCGTGAAGAAGCCAACCGCAAGGAGTCTGAACACACCGCAGCCCACGAGTTCGAGATGCGGATCCAAAGCATCCTGGCCTGCGGTGCCAAGGACCGTGAGATGGCCCTGCGTTGGATTCACGAAGCCGAAGGTTCAAATGGGGACGACGAGTTCCTGTGCTACCTGGTTGGACTGCCCTATCAATATTTTCGCAAGGTGGCATGATGACTGATCAGACAATGCGAGTGATCCCCGGCGTGGGCGAAGCAGGCCTGGACACAGAAGCCAGTCCGGGCAACGGGCAGTTCTATGTTCGTCTCTACGATGGATCCTATGACATGTGTGGCTACGACACCATCGAAGAAGCCTGGGAAGAACTGGTTGATATCGCTGGCATTTGATCGTATAATACAAACATCGCAACAAGGAGCAGCACATGGGATATCGAGTTGTAGCAGACAAATACCAGATGGACGAGATGCGTGAAAAATACGGTCCGCGCCCAGGTCTGGAAGGCCCATTCAACTTCACTGGCCGTGTGCTGTATTACGATCCCCGTGAAGGTCAGTATTATGACCCCAAGACGGATTTTTATTTGGAACAGGCAGAAATGGACCAGGTCCATCAACGTATAGTTGATATCCTAAAAGCCTGATTGACCATTAATTCCATAACTGCTATAATACACACATCGCAACAAGGAGCATGACATGATCGCAGAACGCCCTCGCACCGCACTTTATGACGCACGCCACGGTGGCCCATATGACCGCGGCAGTGCCGATTCTTACTACAGCCGTGGATATCAGCCTCACTATTTTGAAGGTGCTACCTCTATCACTCCTCGCGTGGAGATGGCAGATATGACTGCTGCTGAAATCACAGCCTACACCGCAGGCTTCAATGACAACGAATCGTTTGGTGACAAGAAGGATTGGGGTTGATATGAGCATGCTAACAGAAAAAATGAACGAAGACATCCAGCGTATCATCGATCGACTGGAGCAGACCAAACAGGAACGGAACCGCTGGGAGAAGATCCGCTTGGTGAAACAGGTCACCCATTCAGTAGAAGACTACGAGTCCTACTGGCAGGAAAAACTGGCTGACTTGGCGGGGTGATATATGGGACTGGACATGTACGCCTATGTGGCCGCCAAGGCTGGCGAGATGAATGCACACTATGAAAGCTACAGCCACGATCTTGCTGAAACTTCGTCCCTATTACCCAGGCCGCCCAAGCCACGTGAAATCGCTTACTGGCGCAAGCATCCCAACCTGCATGGCTGGATGGAACGTCTCGCTGAACAGAAAAATCTAGACTATGACAGCTTCAACGGTGTTGAACTGGAACTGACCTGGGAGGACATTGAGCAGTTGGAACGGGATATCCGCAACAAGAAGTTGCCTGGCACGGCAGGATTCTTTTTTGGCAACAACGCCGACGATCATTATCGTGAAGATGATTTGAAGTTTGTGCGTGAAGCCAAGGCAGAACTATTCTGCGGACTCAAAGTTTTCTACAACAGCTCATGGTAAAAAAAGTCTATTACGAAAAGGTCGGCAGGAAATATGTTCCTGTGGCCGAATACGACAGCGATTACCTGGATGCTTTCCCTAAAGGCAGCACTTTAGTGATATGCCATCCAGGTGGGCAGAGTCGTAGATTCGACATCAATCCTGATTACGCAGCCTTGATTGCTGCTGGCCGTGTGGCCGAGGATGCTATGATTCAAGCCATGCACAAAGCCAGTGAAATGAAACCAGTAAAAACTCCCATCACCCCGGCTCAACAACGAGCATGGAAAGGCCTGGCCCGAGCGTTTGGCACTGAACTATGCACATTGAATGGAGCCAGTTCCTGGGAGATCGCTCAGGCAGGCTTGGGGGCATTGGAACAAGAAGCAGATAAGTTGATGACCAATACAGCAGTGAAAGAAGCCTACGACCAGTTCCTGTTTGTGTGTGCATTGACCCGACAACAACGGAAGTAAATAATGACAAATGAATTCACATACGACATTGATGATCCACGCTATGAGGGCACCATGTCGTCTGGCTGGATAACAGAACTGGCTGAATCCGACAGCCGCCTCCACAAGGAAAAGGTCATAGAAAAAGCCTTGATGGCCGCAAAGTTGGGCAGTGCCGATGCACAGGCTTTTTTGTTCAACTGCTATCAAGCCTACAATCCTTTCTATACCTTCCATGTGAAGCAACTGCCCGAGACCGCAGGACTCACAGGTCGTGCCAATCCGTGGCCCAGGTTCTGGGGCTTGCTGGAAGCACTACGCACACGGTCCAGCACCGGGCACACAGCCAGGGACATGATACAGAGAATCAGCGAAGAGTTTGACAGCGATGAGTGGAACTTGGTATGTGTGCCTGTGATCCGCAAAGACCTCCGCTGCGGCATCACAGACAAGACACTGAATAAGGTGTTGGGCAAGACCCAATATCGCATTCCGGTGTTCTCTTGCCAGTTGGCACAGGACTCAACTGATCGCCCGGCCAAGATGAAAGGCATCAAACGCCTGGAAGTCAAACTGGATGGTGTGCGTGTGTTGGCAGTGGTCACTCCTCACCGGGTGACTTTGTACAGCCGCAACGGCAAAGAGTTTGGGAACTTTCCGCAGATTGCAGAGGCCTTGATGAAGGTGGCTAACGGAACAGTCAAAGGTGGTATGGGACCGGGTGGTGTGGTATTGGATGGTGAGATCGTGGGAGAGAGTTTCCAGAAACTCATGCGTCAAGCACATCGCAAAAATGATGCTCAAACTGAAGGCATGGTATATCATGTGTTTGACATGATCCCATTGAATGACTTCAAAGAAGGGCACTGCAATACACGACAGAGCCGACGCTTGGAGTGGGTGGAGAATCTGCGAGCCAGATTCGACAAGACTGATTGCTTGCGTGTGATGTCAGGGCATGATGTGGATCTAGACACAGCCGAAGGGCATGATCAGATGAATCGCTATGCCCAAGACTCAGTGAAAGACGGATTCGAAGGCATCATGATCAAGAATCTGGAGGCGCCTTACGAGTGCAAGCGGTCGGACTTCTGGATGAAATGGAAGCCCACCATAACAGTTGATCTCAATATCGTGGGATTTGAACAAGGAACTGGTCGCAATAGTGACCGCTTGGGTGCTATAATTTGTGAAGGAACAGATGATGACAGACACATTAGAGTCAATGTTGGTAGCGGTTTTAGCGACGATGACCGCCAGCGGCTTTGGGATTCACGTGATACTTTGCTGGATAACGTGGTTGAAGTCGAAGCTGACGCTGTCACGCAAAACCAAGACGGAACCTACAGTTTGAGGTTTCCTCGATTTGTGAGATTCCGTGGATTTGAAGCAGGAGATAAACTATGAGCAAAAGAATTGGGCCCATTACATTAGACGGTGAAGCCGCTGATCGAATCACTGTGCTTGCTCTTAAAGAACAGAGAAACTATCTCAAGAAACAACTCTCGGAGTGGAAGAAAAACCCCAAGACTGACGCCAATCCTGACGGATACTGGTTGCATCCTGAAGACGTAAGTGGGAACGAAATCATGATTCACCACCTGGATGCGGTGATCAAATATTTTGGTGGCTAGAATTTTTAAACAGGAGAAAAACTATGATCACATTACAGCAATTTCTAGAAACAATTGAATACAAAATAACCGAAGGTGACAGCTATGGCTGGACATGTTTTGGTCCCAACAGCCACCAGCTGGGTTCTTGGAACGGCATCCATGGCGCCGGTGGCTGGAGTGCCAACATAGTGTTCAGCACCAAGAGCCAAAAGGTCTATTGTGTAGAAGTATGCGACTACACCAATGATCGTGCATACCGACTGATCAACCCCAAGTATCGAGACAAGTATGATCAGGAAGCCAAACAGCGTGGTTCCCAGGCCGACCAAGCCTGGGACGATGTGGATTACACTGACCTTGAAACCGATGCTGATTTCACGGAAAAAGCACAGGCCATTGTGGCTGTGCAAGACTACGACACACGTATCTCGGTACCAGTGGATTTCACTGACGAAGAGATCTTGAAGTATGCCATGCTGGCACATGAAAAAGACATCACCCTGAATCAATTTATCGAACAAGCTCTGCGAGACTTCATGGAGCATCACAAACTACCAAACGATGATTGAACCTCTGCGCGATGATCTCATGGTGCAGCAGCAACTGGACTGGGAAGATAATACTTATGTACACAAGTGGAGGCACATGGTAGCAGTGATCATGCTGAATCAAACAGGCCGCAAGCCTGTGAAGACAGTGTATCCACTATTCATGCATCACTGGCCCACACCTTGTAAATTGTTGCAAAGCACGCCTGATCGGGTAAAGGATGTGATCCAGAGTCTGGGCATGAGAAATGTGAGAGAGAACCGGATTCGCCGAATGACCCAAGACTACTTGACTTGGAACGGTGAAGATGCTACAATGCTTTATGGTATTGGCAAGTACGGATCAGATAGTTATGAGATCTTTTTCAATCATAACTACACCGTGGAACCCACGGACAAAGAACTCAAACGCTATTTACAGGAAGAAGTATTTGTATGAAAATTGGACTCAGCTACAGCCGTTGTGTGCGCGACATCGTGGATGGCGTGGTGGATATCAACGATGTGCTGATCGTGATCGCACGTACTAATTTTGATCCCAATGACGACGAGCAATGGGCCGGAATATGGGCCGGCTATCGTATCGGCTTTATGAGTCATCCTGAGTGGGCGGACTATCCCGACGAAGATGAAGATCGATTCCGTGCAGTATCAATTCAATTGTGGAGTGATGGCAAGTTTCATCAACCGCGCAAGTTCGGCGCACATCAAACACGCCGTCCGGAAATTTGGTTGGAGGCTGTGCTGCCCAGCAGCGAATTACAAAAGAATGCCGCAGCAAAAGACGCTTGGGATAGTTTCCAAGTGATCGCAGGCCTGACCAACGTGAAACTAGATAAGGAATATCAATAATGGCACAACATGGAAACTACTGGAGTTGTACTCCTTTCGCAGACTGGATTCGCGGTACTACCAAATTAAAAATGGGTACCAGCGAGGAATGGCACGAATGGGAAACCCGTGCCAAACGCGACTATCCTGTGCGTTGGTGGATAGCCGAAGAAGGTCTGGGCCATGTGCAAGATTTTGTAACTTATCCTGTGAGAAAGATCTACGATGTCAAGTATTACATTAATAATCGCTGGGTTACTCGCACTCATGCTCTTACCGCCCATCCTCGTGATATTGAGCCTGGCACTTGGAGTGATGTTGGCAATAGGTTCCTTCCATGCTTATTCAATGAGCTTGTGGATTTTGTTGAAATCGAATCGGCCTGGAGTCACATTGCGTGGGGAAGTGCTGAAGATCGCGCCAAGTATGATCCTCCTTTCTGGGCTAGTGGTTGGTGGCGTTGGCGCACTTGGCGTAGCCCTCAAGCAGGTCTCGATCATCTTGACTGGGCAATGACACTCACACTTGGCAACGATATGGGTGTGGAAGAAGGTGACGAAAACTACGGTCGTCCAACTGGTCAAGCTGAACGTGCAAAGGAAATCAAAGAACTTTACACATGGTGGACTGTGACTTATCGCAATCGACCTGATCCATATGAAGCCAGCGGCTGGAGTGACTACTGCGATCGCTTGCGTGAAGAGCGTGGTGATCATGGCTTTGGGGTTGGAATGAAATCTAAGAATCCCGAGACTGAAGACATGGGCAAACAAGCTCTTGAACTTTCCAGCAAGATCGAAGCGGCATACGACGCAGAAGATGAAGAAATGATGATCCGCTTGATCCGGGCACGTGATAGCCTTTGGACCTGACACATGATATACTTCAGTGCAGTATTGTTCATCACAGCTCTGGCAGGATGGGGCTGGATGGTGTTTGGCAATCACTTTACCTGGGTGGAACGCCGCAAGGAACTTTGTAAGATTGGTGATCATTGGATGACAACTAAACCATTGATTTGGCATAATAAACGAGGTGAATACTTTAGTGGAACACATTGTAGAGCCTGCGACTTTCAGAAAGTTATAAAGGTTGAAAAATGAACGAACAAATTCAAGAATACACTGACAAATTAGAACAAGCCGTGCCCGCATGGGTGGTCAGCACCTTTGGCACTTGGCCTGCGGAAACTCGACTGTACATGTATCTGCATCACTTGCAGTTGGCCCGCATGGATGAATTTGTTGAGTTATTGAAGGCACGATAAAAAATGAAACAAAAACTGATAGATCAACTGCTACACAAGGCCGGTGCTCGCTTTGGTGCCGAGGGCACCGACTATTCCGATTTCTCATCCGTGAAGTTTGCTGAATTGATCGTGGCAGAATGTTCCAGCCGGGTGGATCATATCCTGCGTGAGCGGCAGGCGGGCGGCGGAACCATGGGTGACGACATCAGAGAACATTTTGGAGTCAAGCAATGAACTTTTTTTGGGGATTCTTACTTGGATACATAGTAGCGGTATTTTATATGGCACATCGTGCTAATGTAACTGCCAGAGTGGATAGAGAATGAACAAACAAATTCGACTACTTGCCGAAAAAGCTGGCATACACGATGATGTGTGTAGTATGTGTCCAATTCACGAACTGGAAAAGTTCGCCCTGTTGATCATGAACGAATGCATCGATCAGGTGGCAGGAACCAAGATCGTGGGCCAGATTTTAGGAGATGAGTTTGATGAATTGAGTGAGTCGGCCCGCAACAAATACACTCAGTGGAACAATGCCTTGGTGATCGCCACCATGAATGTCAAAGAACACTTTGGAGTAGAAGAATGATTGATTGCATGATTGTGGGCGACAGCATCGCAGTTGGCACACATCAGTACAGACCCGAATGCGTGGCCTACGCCAAAGGTGGTATCAACAGCTCTCAATGGAACAAGCAAAATTCAAATAAAAATCTCACGGCAAAAACCGTGATCATCAGCTTGGGTTCCAACGACCATACCGGTGTTCGCACACTATGGGAACTGCAACAACTCAGAGCCAGAACAGATGCTGAACGAGTGTTTTGGATCTTGCCGGCGATCAAGCCTGATGTACAAGAGATGGTCAGGATCGTGGCACGAGACCATGGCGATACAATACTGCCAATCCCAAACTTACAAGCAGACAAAGTGCATCCCAGCGGTGCTGGCTACAAAAAACTGGCGGAACAAACACGATGATCAATCTAGACTTCAGCATTGCTAACCCATGGCGAACCGATAAGATTTGGGATATCCTATGGAGCAAATCAAGATTGATCACCCAGAACAAGGCCTGGGAGTTCAACGGATACCGCACTGGCCGTATCATCAATCTAGAGTTTGAATGGACACTACAAGGCGACCACGCAGGTGCTAGAATCATGTTGGGTGTGTTTGGATACGAAGTTGAACTGGCCTTCTACGACACACGGCATTGGGATTATGATCTAGCCACTTGGAAATGTTATCAATGAACTCGTTGATCGAACGCATGGCCAGTGAAGCCGGACTCAAATACTCGCCCGAGCAAGCAGAAGCAGTGGAGCGACTAGTTCGTGTCGCTGCTGCTTTCTGTATTGATCAGTGCGGTGGTCGAGGTGTATGTGTGGGATCCACCTTGGTCAAGAACAAGATCCACACAGCATTTGATATGAACCGACCACCAGAAAGAACTTTTTAAGGAGAAAATGATGGCAACAGCAAAGACAGTGAATAAACTTGGAGACAAGTTGGTCAAAGTGAATGAGAACTTCTCAATCAACATGTATGACAATGGCTTCATGGTGGAAGCCGGCGGCCGCAACAAAAAAGGCGACTATGTGAATGCAAAGATCATGTGCAGCAATGTGGATGAGGTGTTGAGCCTTGTGCGCGAAGCATGTGAAATGGAAAGGGATGCATGATGGACAAAGTAAAAATCAGTGGTATTGATTATTCAATCGTGATGCGGTCGCCTGAAGAAATGGGCGGAAATATTGGTCTTGCCAATTTCAATAACCAAGAAATTTCGATCAATCAAAGCATGACACCCCAGACAGTCAAGATTGCAAAGTGGCACGAAGTCATTCACATTCTTGATCACACGTATGATCTAGACATGACCGAGAAACAAGTCAAGTTCTTCACTCATGCATTGATAGCATTGCTTGAAGACAATCCTGGAATAGTGGAACACTTTAGAGGAGTATGACATGGCAATGTGGACACTGACAACACAGCACAAAAAGAATGCTGTAGAAAAACAATTCTGGCGCAAAGATGGCGAAACTATCATCCGCACAGAAGGCTATCGTTGGGGTACATTCTATTGCGAAAGCGATGACCAACCCGAGATTGACCTAGCCAATCCAGACGAATACAATCTCAGCGAAAGCGATTATGATTGGGAACTGGACAACCTGGATGACGGCTGCTGGGCCGAATGGGACTGGCCAGTTGACATGACTGAAGAACAACAGGACGAGATCATGGCCGCCTGGGAAGAAGATTACTTCGATGGCATGGAACAATTGGGTTGGTCATGCGATGATACTGAATATATCCTGATGGGACCATTGGAGTTGTCAGACGAAGATGGCAACACTGTGGGCCAAGGCGAGCCAGATTAGACTTGACACACCTCCTGTCTCGTGCTATAATTGACTGGCATGGGCGAGGAGGTGGGTAGTTTGATGGGCGGGCAGGGTAACATAATCTCGAGATGCCTGTTTGTTCCGTAGCAATTCGAACATAAATCCCGTAGGTGCGACCGAGACCTCGATCGCAAGATCAAAACCAGGATGTTCCTGGGGGTATGCTATGAGAAATAGTCTGGAAAGGATGTAGAAATGTCTGTTGAAATTGAGACCTCTGCGCAGAGCATGTCTGAGTCACTCAACTCGCTTAGAGTAACGCCCTTGCCCATGCACCGTATCTACATGAAGATTGGCAGCACCGCGATCTGGTACAAGATCATGCGTGAAGCCAATGCTCTATATGGTCGTAACTGGCGCGGTCAATCAGGTGTGAAACGCCGATTGGACCGATCAATATGGGATCTTGGCCACAAAGAAAATCTAGTGGTTTGTTGGTTCGAAGTGCCTGATGAAAAATTTGGCACATGGGTAGCCTTAAAGTATGCGGTCTCCCTGGTCGCTGCACCCGGTAAATAATCTTATGTTCCTCAGTCTTATCACCTTGGCGGTGGCCTTGAGCCTCAGCGTTATTGCCGCCTATTACAGCATAGCAGGCCTCACTGCGATCTTTGCCGCAGCCGTGATTCCTATCATGGTCATGGGATCGATACTAGAAGTGGCCAAGGTGGTTGTGACCATATGGTTGCACGAGTATTGGCACCGAGCCAGGTGGTTGATGAAACTATACTTGGTGCCAGCAGTGGTGATGTTGATGGTAATCACCAGCATGGGTATCTTTGGTTTCCTATCAAAAGCACACAGCGATCAAAGCCTGGTGTCTGGAGATGTACAAGCCAAGATAGCAGTGTATGATGAAAAAATCCGGACTGACAAGGAGAACATAGATGTTAATCGCCGAGCTCTTAAACAAATGGACGAGGCTGTGGACCAAGTTATGGGTCGCAGTTCAGACGAAAAAGGTGCGGACAAGGCTGTGGCTGTACGGCGCGGCCAACAAAAAGAACGTCAGCGCCTGCTTGCGGAAATTGCAGAAAGTCAAAAGCGTATTGCAGCACTCAATGAAGAACGTGCGCCGATCGCAGCCGAAGTTCGCAAGGTCGAGGCTGAAGTTGGTCCCATCAAATACATAGCAGCACTGATCTACGGTGACAACCCTGACACCAATGTGTTAGAACGGGCTGTGCGGTGGGTTATCATCTTGTTGGTATGCGTGTTTGATCCGCTAGCCATCATGATGTTGTTGGCTGCTACAGAAAGTCTCAAGTGGGCTAGAGAAAAGATCGAGGAAAAGATTGAGGACCCTACAGAAGATATATCCGAGGACGGATACAAAACACCCTGGACCTATGAGCCAGACGATGGACCATTGACCGATGAGCAAATTGATCAGATCAAAGACATAGCAGCACAAAAAGAATTTGATATCAACGATCATCCATACTTATTCACACCTGCTGGCAATCACACACCGCCGGGTATAGATCCTGTACCGATCCAGGTATATCGTCCTGAACCCAGTGATCCTGAGCTAGAACCTTGCTACAAGTGTGGTACACCTTTGCTCAATGCTGCTGGCATTGGACCATTCTGTCCAAACAAGGAATGTGATGTCGCCGATGGTCCTTTCTTAAGAGAAGACCGGCCTGAGATTGTGTTGGCAGGAATCTTGACAGAAGATGAAGATATTGACGAAGAAGATCCTCGTGTGAAATCCAGGATCAAACGCTGGAAACTTGATCATCCATTAGACACCTTAAAGAACCAACGTGTGCGTCTCAGGATGGGAATCATCAAACAATTGCCTTGGATGGAATATCCTGACAATACATTCGGCGATACTTTTCCTACTGATCCCAAGCGCGGTGATACGTTTGTTCGCACAGATGTACAACCTACCGTGGTATACAAGTTCAATGGGCAGTCTTGGATGGAGGTTGACAAAAACCTTGCAGACAGCTACACTTACGATGACGCCTACATTAACTACCTGATTGAAAAATTAGATAGCGGCGAATATGATCCGGACTTGCTGAGTGATAGTGAGAAAGATCAAGTGGCAGAACAACTCAGGAAACAAAATAACCAATGAAAATTAACGAATCAACTGATACCTGTAGCTTCTGTTCCAAACACAAAGATTCGGTGACCAAACTTATTGTAGGTGAGTCGGTGGCTATCTGTAATGAATGTGTGGAACTATGCGAAACTCTGCTGAAAGATGAACTTGTGACTCCACCCAGCGATCCATCAGCATCACTGGATCCAATGGAGATCAAACAACATCTTGACCGCTATGTGATCGGTCAGGATCCGGCCAAACAAGTACTGAGTGTAGCAGTGGTAAATCATTATAAACGTATCAACAACAAAGAATCTGATGTGGAGATTGAAAAGACCAACATCTTGATGTTAGGCCCCACTGGCTCGGGCAAAACTTTGTTGGCCCGCACTATCGCACGTTATCTAGACGTGCCTTTTGTTATCGCAGACGCTACCAGTCTTACCGAAGCCGGGTATGTGGGCGATGATGTAGAAAGCATGATCAGTAGATTGTTTGCTGCGTCTGGCAACGACGTAGACAAAACACAGCGCGGTATTGTGTTTATTGATGAGATTGACAAGATCAGTCGCAAAAGTGAGAGTGCCAGTATCACTCGAGATGTCAGCGGAGAAGGTGTGCAACAGGCATTGCTCAAGTTGGTGGAAGGTACCAAATGCAGGATCACCCCGCAGGGTGGCCGCAAGCATCCATCTGGTGAAACTGTGGAGATTGATACCAAGAATATCTTGTTTATCGGTGGTGGTGCGTTTGTGGGACTAGATAATCTGGTAAAAAATCGCACAAAGGGCACAACCATCGGCTTTGGTGCCAACATGGACAGAGACACATCCATGCATCTGGCACAGACCACCCCAGAAGATCTCATGCGCTATGGTATGATTCCAGAGTTTGTGGGGCGATTCCAAAATTGGGTATCGCTTGCTGAACTCAGCAAACAGGATCTAGTGCAAATCCTAACACAGGTTAGACACAGCTACATTTCGCAATACAGCTGGTTATTCAATTGCGACAATGTAGAACTAACATTCACTGACTCTGCGTTGGATCTCATTGCCGAACGCACATTGCAGAACAAAACCGGCGCACGTGGCCTGCATTCAGAACTGGAACGGGTATTGCTGCCACACATGTTCTATCTGCGCCAATATCACAAACAAGGAATAAAAACCGTGACGATCGATGTGGATCAAGTGGCGGAACCTGTGGCACTAAAAGCAGCTAATCTTTAGCATCATGTACATTGCTTTTGACCTCAAGCGAGATAGCGCCTTGGGCGCCGGAGCCACGGCTGCATGGTGGAATCACATCTTACATCAAGAGTTGAGTATTTGGTATCAGAAGCACACGATTGCTTACCAAATCAAAACGGTAAAATATGTCACCAGGGTGGTGCTAGAGCCCGATGAGATGTATAGTTTTTTCGCCATGACTTGGAATCCTGTGAATCCAGAACTCAGAAATTATCGTGTGGTTGAACCAATGAGTCTTGACAACCATTGAGATTTTGTGTATAAATACACTTGTAGATGCCCATGGTGGGGTCTACACAAAACGTCATACTTGCTTATTAAAGGAGAAAACAAATGACAAAAACTCTACACCTTCGTGCCCTGGATATTCCAGAATTTACCAAATTTGGTATTGGTTTCAACACCATGTTTGACGAGCTGCACAGGATACACTCTCAGCAGTCCGGCACAAATTACCCTCCATACAATGTAGTACAAATCGATGAGGACGAGTACATGATCAGTTTGGCTGTGGCTGGATTTGGCTTGGACAATCTCACAGTGACCAAGGACAAAAACTTCTTGATCATCGAAGGCAAACAACACGAACTCGCAGATGCTGTTGAACCCAACTATCTACATCGTGGAATCAGTGCAAGAGATTTCCGCAGAGAGTTCAAGCTGGCCGATCATGTGGAAATAGATCATGCACACTTGGAACTGGGTATCTTGAATATTCACCTAAAACGTGATATTCCTGAGGCACAAAAGCCCAAGACGATCGCTATTTCTTACGCTAAGTAATATAATAAAACATAGAGTGTGCGGCACGGTGTTGCACACTCTAACATAGGAACCAATATGTCGCAATCAGATACCCGCACTAAAATCAAACCGTCAGAGGCAGTTAAAGAACCGCCATGGTTCAAGGTAGTCTATCTCAATGACAACCAAACCTCCATGGAATTTGTAGTTGAATCATTGATTGACTATTTTGATTACACGGTAGAAACTGCCGAACAGATCACAGTGGATGTGCATCAAACTGGTTCGGCCTGCGTGGCAGTATTGCCTTATGAAATCGCTGAACAAAAAGGCGTTGAAGTAACCTTGCTAGCACGGGCTCAGGGCTTTCCTTTGCAGATCAAGCTAGAACCCGAAAACATGGTCAGTAGTTAACGACCACACGTTTGGGGTAATACACATGTTGAGCATACGGTGCATCTGATCGGCCTCTGCAGTTGTTGACGAATCTCACATTGCTGCGTGTTTGATCCACTGATCCGTGATAGTGGCCAAAACACCAGGTATCGATTTTGTTTTCAGTATCTGCTGCTAGAGCCTGCATCATGTATCGATTGCCCATCACATTGAATCTCATGGTACCTGCTAGATCTATATCATGTGCTATCAGCGCCGGATCCGGAACAAAGTGAGTGACCATGATGATTTTTTTGACATCTCTATGTGTTTGTAATCGTTTCACAGAGTTCATCATATATGCTGCATCAGTTGCTGCCATTTTGGCCAGTTTTCGAGTTACATCTTCGTTTATGCCATATTCGCCTTGGCACCAAGCTTCGGTAGCAGCAGAATCTATGGTGGAGTCAAAGTCAAACCCGCACCATCCATTAGTACCTAAGATGGCCACACCATCTGCTATGACCATGTTGTCTTGGAGATAAACCACGTTTGGAATCTTATCAATTTTACGAGCTAGATCCAGATAGCTTTTGCCCACACTATCTAGTCGCCCCGAATGTTCGTCATTGCCATCGATATAAAACACAGCTTGATAACATTGCCCTAGATGATGCAGTACTTTGAGTACATCGGGCCTATTACGGCCGATATCGCCGGCCACGATGCAAACAGGACTGGTGGCCTGTGATTCCCAGGAGAAGTCGCCCCAGGTATCGATGTGTAGGTCAGAAATTAAGTCAAATACAAATGTCATGATACATATTTAAAAGGAAACACGATGAACATTATTTTTGGAGACTCTATCAAATACATACCCGACAGTTTTACCTGTTTGGAGTTGGACTCATTCCGAGTGCCTGGCGGCGACGCCATGCCCACTTGGTGTGTGGTAGAAAAGGTCCCGTTGAGTGAATTCCCGCTGCTGGAAGCACACAAGAAAATACATGCTGATATCATCCAATACTACAGAGAACAGCAATGGAATTATTGTGAACAGGCCATCCAAGGCATGATGGGAAAATGGGACAGAGAGCTAGATAGTTTCTACACAGACTTGCTACAGCGAGTACTGCATTTCAAGCAAAATGCACCTGCAGCTGGCTGGGATCATGTGCGAGTCAAAGAACTACAAACAAAATAATTATTATTTCCACAGACGATTGATTTCATTGTGGATTATTTTGTTTTTGTACTGGTCCAATATGCCAACCGCTCGGGATAGATTGGCAGAAAATTCCTGATGGATACTTTGTTGCCATTCTTGAGAGAAAAACAATCTTTTGTTGTGGGTTGCTATTTCATACAATTGTGTCCATAGATTCAATTTTTCAGATCTATCTAATGCTGCAATTCTTGACATCTCCTGTATTACAGCATCTAATCGTTGCCGTGGATCCGTGATTGTGTCATAGGTTTCGTCTATCAAGCGATCAAAAGTACGAAAGCCATAGTTTCTGAGATATTGCAAACTGCCGTGTGTGGCCATCAAAATAAAAGGGCGCCCACACGCAATAGGCCGTAGTGTTTTTTCGGTGAGATGCAACCTAGTGTCGTCAAACAATGTCTCCAGTACCACTTCTATTGCAATCTTAGAATAGTCATTGTTATTGTAATCAGCACTGGCGTTTGAATTGTGTATGTTAGCCGGGAAATATTGTGCCAGATCCTGTAAATCTGCATTCAACGCCGGATTGCTGAATTGATGACTTAGGTAATGATGCCCGTTGTCCCACTCGGCAAACGACGTGCGACAATGAGATTGTAATTGTTGCTGGGCCAGTTCGTGCATGAATGTCAGTCTGTATTCACGTGATCCGGACCAAGCACGGTTGTAGATTAAAAAATCAGTTTGTACAAGATTAAAATTTATAACCAATCGAGGATCAACCAGCGCATATCTAAACCAATCAGCGGCAATTATAGCATGGCTCCAGTAATACACCCCAATGTAGTCATTGTCTTCGTATTTTTGCAATTGTTCGCTGCGTTTTTCAGAATGCAAAATCAAGATTTTATCGTGTGCCAACTGAATCATATAATAGATCAATCCGCGGAGATGCAGGCTGGATAAAAAATCTATCTGTGCAGGATCCCATCTATCCCACTCTTTCTTCTCGGTCATTTTTAAATCAACGCAATCTCGTTCGACCAACCAATTCCGAATGTCTGATTCAGAGTATAGTTCATAGAAAAGTGGCTCCTGGTCATGACATATCATCGCGGGATCTGATATATAGAGAGAATTTGGATAAGGAGTATGAGTCAACTCTTCAAGATCTTCTAGTTTTTTTGAGCCATGGGTCTTCCAGCGATAAATGAGTAAAGCACGGTCGCTGATGCTGTGTAAAAAGTTATATAATCTATCTAAAGGAACACTCATATGAAAAAAATTGGATTTATTGGTATTGGTAAACTGGGGCTTGATTGTGCCGAAGTCATGGCACAACAGCACGAAGTCAGAGGCTATGATATTTACCCACGAACCAGTGACTCAGTAAAAGTCTGCGATATTGACGAGTTGGTAAACGAAAGCGAATGGATCTTTATCGCTGTGCCCACACCACATGCCGAAGGCTATGATGGATCGGTACCTTCCAGCCACATGGAACCGAGAGATTTTGGGCATGACGCAGTGATCGATGCCATCAGCAAAGTCAATGCTCATGCACAAGATTCCAAGAAAGTGGTGCTGATCAGCACAGTATTGCCGGGTACCACCCGTAAGAACTTTGTGCCATTGCTGGACTCAAAACACCAATTCTTGTACAACCCCTATCTCATTGCCATGGGATCGGTAAAATGGGACATGGTCAATCCAGAGATGATCATGATCGGCACAGAAGATGGAGACTGGAATGGTGTAGCCGGAGAATTAAAAGATCTATACGACACTGTGATGCAGAACAATCCGCGCTATGAGATCGGCACCTGGGACGAGTGCGAAGCTATCAAGATTTTCTACAACACATTCATTTCGGCCAAAGTGGGCTTGGTCAATATGGTACAGGACTTTGCCATGAAAATTGGCAACATCAATGTGGATGTGGTCACTGACGCACTAGCACGTAGCACCATGCGTATCATGGGACCCAAGTACATGACAGCAGGCATGGGCGATGCAGGTGCCTGCCATCCACGTGACAACATTGCTCTGCGTTGGCTAGCACAAGAATATGAAATTGGCTACGACTTGTTTGACACAGTGATGCATGCTCGTGAGATCCAGGCCAAAAACCTGGCCAAGTTCCTGGTAGAGCAGTCCGGCGATTGGATCATTGGAGAACACTTGCCCATCGCCATACATGGTAAAGCCTACAAGCCAGATGTTCCTTATTGTATCGGATCATACTCCACACTGGTAGGACATTATATCAAAGAACTGGGTCATAAAGTTGTTTATCTTGATCCATTAGCAGACGATCCTGCCGACGTTGTCAACGAATTACAAGGACCTCACGTGGTGCTGTGGGCACACAATCGCAAGATCACATACGAATACACTGGCGATCAATTGGATACTCAACCCTATTGCGTAATACCGGGTGGCAGCATCATCGTAGATCCTTGGCGCAAGCTGAATCAAACCGCTGACGGTATCACAGTGATCCATTATGGAAACACCCGCAATCATACTTAGATATTATCCTATCCCTAAATTCTGGGATGACGAGTTTAAGAATCTGGATTATGAGAATGAAGAATTCAATGATCCAGAAAATCTGCACCGATGGCTGACACTGGGGTTTGAGAATCGATTCACTGGCGACATGTGTGACATGCGCAAGCCGCAACCTTGGTTTAATCAACAGTTCATAGACATATATACTGAAAAGGGGTGGAAAGATATTGGCACCAGTTACTACTGCATGTGGCCCGGTACCATACTTCCCAACCATCAAGACCTTTACAAAAAGTATGTGGAACTTTTCAATCTTCAAGGAAAAGAGACCTCCATACGCAGAGCAGTGGTTTATCTTGAAGATTGGAAATCAGGACATTATGCTGAATTTAAAGAAAAACCATTTACCGGATGGCGCGCCGGAGATGTGGTAGAGTGGTATTACGATACCCCGCATCTGGCAGCCAACATGGGAACAGAACCCAGGTACACATTACAGATCACAGGGCACTTATGATATCAAGTTGGAATGAATGGAGCACACTGAAAAAGGTCGTAGTAGGATCTGCCACCGATGCTAATTGGCCCGTACATGATCCGGTGTTCAACAAGGAAAGCGAAAAAACCACCTGGAAAGAAACTCCGGTGCCGTCGGGACCAGTGCCCGAGTGGATTATTCAAGAAGCTAATCAAGACCTAGATCAATTGACTGTGACACTACAACAGCTAGGTGTGGAGGTTGTGCGACCCACACCGCTTAATTTCCAGGCGCATGATGGCTTGTACAACTACTGCCCTAGAGATCGATTTTTAATCTACGGCGATACCATGGTAGATCCTGCCATGATGTATCCCTGCAGAGACATGGAACTGCAATGCTATCATGACATTGTGGACAAAGCAGACCGATACTTGTTCATGCCCAGAAACGAAGGCATGGTCATGGATGCAGCCAATGTGCTGAGATTGAATGATCAAATGTTGTTCTTGGAATCTCCTTCGGGCAATCGTGCGTCGTACAATTGGATGTGCGAGCAGTTTCCGGATGTGCGGATAGAACTGTGCAATTTCTATTCGGGTGTGCATATTGACAGTACCATAGTGGCCCTGAGAGAAGGCTTGGTCATGCTGAATGCCAGTAGAGTAACATTTGACCAGGTTCCTAAAGTGTTTGATGGATGGCACAAGATTTGGGTAACCGATGTGGTGGCCCAGGATTTTTACCAATATCCATATGCCTCAAAATGGATTGGTATGAACATGTTGGTGGTAGATCCAAACACAGTGATAGTGGATCAAGCTCAAACCGAATTGATCAAAACCCTAAAAAGCTACAAGTTCTCTGTGATTCCGTTGCAGTTGCGCCACAGTAGAACACTGGGTGGTGGATTCCATTGTGTAACACTAGATTTGATCCGAAGCTAATATGATATTCGTACAAAAAATCATTGACAAACATATATAAATCATGTATAATACACACATGACTATACCCCAAATTGGTTTTTGTTGCAAATGGCTCAATGATCCGTCCGAATGCGGCGGCATGAAAGTCAATGCTGTGGACCGTGATCTAAACGGCCGATCAACCACCATGCGCTGGCTGCGCGAACACAAGGGCGAAGCCGAACAGCGACAATGGGACATAATGAATCACAATGCCGCTGCGGCAGTTCGACTGATTGAACGTGTGGCCACACTGCCCCAGGGTCGACGAATGGTGCGGCTGGGTTCGGAAATGTTGCAAGGATATACTGAACCCAGCTGGATTGACTGGTGGCAACGACAAGAAATCCAAGACCACTGTGCCAAGATCTTTGCTCCTGTAGGCGAAACTGCTCGTAGGCTGGGTGTGCGGATCAGTTTCCATCCCGGTCAGTTCTGTGTGCTGGCCAGTGAAGCAGATGAAATTGTGGAACGCAGCATACTAGAATTTGAATATCATGTGGACATGGCTCGTTGGATGGGCTATGGCAGCTCTTGGCATGATCATGGTTTCAAGATAAATGTGCATTTGAGCGGTAAAGGTGGCCCCGCTAAATTCCTACGCACTTTGGGTAGGCTAACTCCCGAAGCTAGGAATCTAATCGCCATCGAGAATGATGAGATGACAAATGGTATCGACGTTACTTTGGCTGTGGCTGAGCATTGTGCTCTTACGCTGGACATCCACCACCACTGGATCCGCACCGGTGAATACATCACGCCCGACGACCCTAGGTCGCGTCGCGTTGTGGAGTCTTGGCGCGGTACTCGTCCTGCTCTTCACTACAGTGTTAGTCGTGAAGACGTTTTGGTGGATCACGATCCCGGAACTAGACCAGATCTCGCACAGCTACTTGACCGGGGATACCGTAGGCAGAAACTTCGAGCACATTCGGACTTTCTTTGGAACTCGGCTGTGAATGACTGGGCATTGACATTCAGCAAAGATTGGGATATCCAGGTCGAAGCCAAAGGCAAGAATTTGGCCAGCCAACAACTGTATGAGCAATCGCTGAGTCAATGATTACCTTGTTTGTGGGCGATGTTGGAGAATATCTTGCCAACATCGCCCTGCTGCACAGCGGTAATGCCAGGTTAATCACTGCTAAGAATTGTAAAAATATTCGTGCTGGAACATATTACACCAGCATAGGGGATCTAGTTACCGAAGAAAAATTTTCAGCGGTACTTGAACAGGCTGATGTGATAATTTATTCGCCGCCAGATGTCTGGAGCACAGCAGAATCAAACCGCATTACCGAATACTGGGTTGCAGTAACGCGGGCGTTTGAAGACAAAACCGTGGTCAATGCCGACCGCTTAAAATTACCATTGCTGAGTAAATTTTTGCAATTGGCAGACGGTAGAAAAACTCAATCGCCGCAGTTATGGATAGCCGGGTGCAGTATCACTCATGGAGTAGGGGTCAGACAGTCTGAAAGATATGGGCAATTGCTGTCGGATCAACTGAACATTCCGGTGTCGTTTTTGACAGCGCCTGGATCTTCTATTGCCTGGTCAGCCGACCAACTGCTGAGATCCGATCTTCGTGCAGGAGATATAGTGGTCTGGGGATTGACTACTACAGGACGAATTTCTTGGTTCCGAGACAATGCAGATTTAAAACACATCAACATATACACATACATGAGTGACCCAGGATTCGACGATCATGTTAAAATCACTCGGATATGGGAACAGGACCGGGCCTATGAGGCCATAACAAAAATACATCAGGTGATTAACTTTTGTGCCAAGCTGGAAGCAAAGTTATATCTAGCGGGCATACTGATGGATCTACGCAGATATTCATTGGATTTTGAAAACTTTATTCCGTTCTATCATGGTGATAGAGAAAAATATAATGACAATCAATTCTTGGACATAGGATCAGATCCTGAACGACATCCTGGGCCAGTCACGCATCAGTGGTATGCCAACAAGATCCTGGATCGGATCAATCAAATAAGTAGTTGATGGGCAATTTTTTAACAAACATCACAACCTGGATCAAGAATGACTATCGAGCATACCCTTTACGTTTTATCGTGGAAACTACGGCTTGGGCGATCAGTATCGGATGTTCGGTCACTATGGCGCTCACAGTCCCGACTCCGCCTCTTATTATTCTGTATCCTATTTTTATCAGCCAGTGCGTTATGTATGGTTGGGCTGCTTATAGCCGCCGATCTTTTGGCATGCTCGCTAACTACGTCTTGCTTGTTGCTATCGATAGTGTAGGACTCACCCGCATGCTGACCATCTAGGCCCCGCTTTTTACTGCGGCGTCAGTTTGTTTTTTCTGTTCTTGTTCTCTCGCCCGTTGATGTTCTCTGCGTATCTTTGCAGCAGTTGCTCGTTTGGCGTCAAGCTCGGCTTGCTCTTGTGACATGCTGTAAAATTGAATACTCATCATGATCACTGCAAACATTATAACAGCCACACCAACAAAATACAAAGCACCCATGAAAATTTGTCCCATCTTTTCTTTGTGTTTTTGTTTGGCTTCTTCAATTGCTCTTTCTTCTGCTTGTCTTGCCTTGACCAACCGGTTACGCTCCTTGAGCATTTCTTCCCAGATTTGTGGTTTACCCAACTGCCAGTAAATCATATCTTTGAGTGCTCGCTCATCTTCACGCAACTTGTCACTGTGCATGGCAAACTCTAGAGCCTGACGACCCAGCTCTGCATCACTTTTTCCGATGTTGCTGATTCTGGCTTTTATGCTTGCGGTATGTACTGTGTCAGCGGATTGAAAAAACTTGCTAAATTGCCCAATGAGGCTGTGGATATCCTTGCCCAAGGCCACAGCTTGTTTTATCTGACTCACTGCTGCCTGTGCTGCGGTAAAAGCTAATCCAATGGTGATTGGATCCATGGTCACCCGCCCCTTTTACATATTTCAGGGTATAATCTATTAGAGCAATCTCGTATCGCCCATTCTACGCATCTAACTTTTTGTTCCAGAGCAGTTTCGACCCATTGCCATCGCACACACACTCTTGCCTGATCTTTTTTTAATCCGTTGGCAGTTTCTTCACTGGCCACTATTACCGTTGACAACAATAATAAAACAACCGTCCATTTTACAATGGAAACCATAGCCATATGCCCTGTGCCATGAGCACAGCGCCGATAATGCCTACTCCAATGCTGGCATAGAACATGCCCATGCTCACTGCCAGAATACTGGCACTCAGCAGCACTATGCTGAGTTGCAGGGTAGAGCTGGCAAAAGTCAGCCATGGACTGTGCTTTCTTGCTTCATCGCGGTCGGCTTCCAGTGCTCGGGCACGAGCCATGAGTTCTTGTTTGCCTTCGTTTTTCACAGGATCGCTTTCGTATCGATCAATCCGGGCGGTGAGTTCCTGGACTTTCTTTGTGTCCCGGCGCGCAGCAGCGTCATCTCTAGCATTTTCTGCTATGGTCTGTTTGATGCTCTTGGCCTGATAAAAACTCCATGTGTCATTGAGTTGCATGGTATTGGTCAGCACTTGACTGCTGATGCCATTGGCAATGTAAGTGGTCACTGCTAGTAGTGCTGCGATCACTGTGATTACCCAACCTGCGCGATCCTTGATGTGTGCTTCTCTTTCTGAACGTGATTCTGCCATGATTTTCTCCCTGTTGTTGTTATTTTTGAGGCCAAAATAAAACCCCTCTATTATTTAAGAGGGGTTGGAAAAAAGAAAAACTAGTGGTTTACTGAGTGGTTTTCTTTGCTCGAGGCTTGGCCACAGGTTTTTTGACTGTAACACGCTGAGGTTTCATAACTTCTTTGTGCTTGATGATCAACACCAACAGCAGCAGACTTACATTGATAACAATGATCAATGCCCAGGCAGCGGTCATATAAAATAGATATTCAGATTGCAATCTGTTCACTACCATGGAGTAAAATTGATTTGTAGTATCAACGATTTCTTTCTTGTATTTTTTGTAATCATCACCAAACATCAACATCTGTGCTTCTGTGTAATGATGCATCATTATTTCAAAATTTATTTCGGGTCGACCCTTGTCGATCCAGGCAAACGCCTCGACTTCTAGTTTAGCAAGATTGTTGCTGAGTTGTTCTGCCTTCAATAACTGATCCAATTCAGACTGCAAAAACGGAACTTCTTTTACTCTGACTTTGAATGATTTTGTCACGCCCTGGTTATCGGCCACTTCACCGTTGCGTATTTTAAGCACATTATTGAACTCTGTTCTCCATTGTTCGTTTTTGGTTGTTACAAAAAATCTAGCATAGTTGGTTAAATCGTCTGATGATTTGGCCATGGTACGACTGAGCGATGCAGCCTGATTCAGAGTGGTCAGTTGTGTTTCTGCACTTTTAAAACAGCTCAACACACCTAGGCTGCAGACGAATATTACACCAGCAATAATGTATGGTGCGCGACGGTATTCTAAGATTTTATCTAGTATTTTCATGTGAATGTCTTAAACAATAACGCCAAGGCTTGTTTTACCTCAGCCTGATAGTTGGTCAGCACCACCATGCCCACTCCCAACGCTGCGGTTGGAAAACTTTTTGTGGTGGCAGAAGGCGCCGGTGCCGCAGGCGGTGCCGCTTTTGGCCTGTGAACTGCTCTTTTAGTTGCTACGATGTTTTTAGTCAAAATAAACCCCCACCAATATTTAGTGAGGGTGTTATTTTAAATCTAGTAGGTTATTGTGGGGATTTCTTGGCGCGTGGCTTGGCCGGCGCTTTGGCTGCTGGTGCTTTGGCAGCGGGCTTCTTAGCAAAAGTGCGTTTCTTCTTTTCGGCTGCTGCTGCTGGCGTGGGTTCTGGTCCCAACTTCACAAGCGGTGGCTCGGGCACATACGGGATTGGTGTCATCTCAGGTTGCGGAGCTGGTTCCAATTTGTGGGATGCTTGAGGAACTGGGACGGGCCATCCAGGATGCCCGGGATGGTGTGTGGTAGAACTAGGTGGTTCTACTTTGTATGGTGCCTGTGCGGAATTGGTTTCGGGTTTCTTTCCGGTAAAGAATTCGACGATTTTCTTGAACATGAGTGTCTCCTATGCTTTATTTATAACCAAGCACATTTTGGCAAAAAAATCTCGCAGAAAACCCCGTAAATTGCTGCACTGCCGCAATTTGTCATATATAATAGCACATAGGATGCTGCACAGGGCGGGTCCTATAAATTGCTTGCTTAATTAAGGAGAAACCATGTTTACAGCAGACACCATGATCGACACCGTTCAAAACGGTAAAAAACAATTCGTCAAGACTTTCGTCACCAACGAGCACATCGCCGAGTCCATGAATCATTTCATCGACACACAGGCCGACTACACCAAAAAGGCCATGAAAGCCACCACAGATGCAGCCACAGAAATCATGCAAGAAACCATCAAGGTCATGCGTGAAACTGCCAAGTTTGACTACGCTAAGTTTGGCGAAGGTATCATGAAAGCATATCAGGCCACAGGAAAGGCCAAAGGAGCCTAACATGTTCAAAAGATTCTTGAGTTGGTTCACAGCACCACAGCACTACGGAACCAGACTGGAGCAGTACATCTTGTCACACAATCCTACCAGTACCACACAGGTGGAAGCATTGGAGCGAAAGTTTGAGCTGATGTATTCGGCCCGCAACAAGAGCTGGATGGTATGAAAATATTAAAATCCATTTATAATTTTCTAGGCCAAATGGCTCGTGCTCATGCTGCTGCAAATCTGGCACGATCTGGTGATCATAGGGCTGCAAAAAGACTTATGATGGAAGATTTCCGGGGTTGGATTTAACCAATTAGAATTTTCTGGTTGACCACAAATCCGGTCCGTGCTATAATACAGCATAGACCGGATTTTTTTTATGAGCAATGCAATGACACCAACTAGTTTTGTGATCCAATTGCCTCGACAGCGCAGACGCGCTGTGGAGTTGTATTCACGCGACACCCCATTCCGCGGTCGTGCTGAACAGAGCAAAATCCAATATCGTCGCCGTCCCAAGCACATCAAACAAAAGTTTGAAGAATAACTGTATTTTTCCAACTCAAGTTGGTAAATTCGGTTGATTGGAAATTGCCCATTTGCTATAATACACACATACGCAGAAAGGAGCCGATGATGACTATGGTAGCAAAGATGACAGACGGCCGCATGGTCGAAGTGGTGCGGGTTGCTGACACCGTGGGCTTCAGTTCGGATCGTGGGTGGGTGATGATCTGCTTTGACTTTGAGAAGGCTGATCGCAAGCGCGAACACTTCAAGTGGGTTCCTGCTGAGACCCGATTTGATTGGGTTAGAGAATTTGTTTTTGTTTAACGCAAGGAGATAATCATGGCAATCGTTTGGAATGTTCAAGTATACCGGGTCAATCCCGAGACTGCTCGCCCTGACTTCTACAAGGTGCTGAGCGAGCGAGAGTTCGCGGTCGATCTCGAAGCATATCCAGGAGCGGCCGAAGAAGAGGCATATGGATATGCGGCAGTTTACAATCGACAGCACTACTACAATTACCCTGATACTCCTACAGGCTTTGCCTTTGTGACAGGACAGATCGACACTGAGACTGGAGAGAATCTATGAACGAACGAATTGATCAACTGTGGGGCCAGGCCTTGGATCAGGCAGTGCCTGAAACATATACCCAACTGAGTCACAGCCAAGTGCTCAAAGTCAAACAGGTGTTCGCTGAGTTGATTGTTCGGGAATGTGCTGACTTGTTTGTAGATCGGCGTTATATGGTTCTAAACCCGCTTGAGCCATTTGCTTATGAACGAGTTCGTGTGTTGAAAGAACATGACAAAGATACGGTTAAAAAGATTAAACAACATTTCGGAGTTGAACTATGAACGAACGAATTAAAGAACTTGCTGAAGAATCCTACAATGAGTTTTATAATATTCATATAGATTTAGAAAAGTTCGCCCAGTTGATTGTTCAGGAATGTATTGATCTGATCAGTCCATATACTGTTAGCATGAACAGACCCGGTGAAGAATACCTACATCCTATTCTAGAGATTAGAAAACATTTTGGAGTTGAATAATCACACCATGCACTACCTGATCAAAGCCTCCGTCTATTACCGTAATCGCGCCCCGGGCTGGGTGGCGGTGCTGCACGGCTATCCTTGGCACCACACCGGCCCAACTGCCAAACGGGATGCTGAGGCAGCGGTTGACCGGGCCTGCCACCCTGTG
>Ga0209596_1000378_pt1 | contig 41600 bp, 70 predicted proteins | sample M_130807_MF_Meta_FD_187314 | JGI IMG/M metagenome (GOLD analysis project Ga0209596, IMG submission 187314) | Freshwater microbial communities from Lake Montjoie, Canada to study carbon cycling - M_130807_MF_MetaG (SPAdes) (version 2) | ecosystem: Environmental > Aquatic > Freshwater > Lake...
AAGTTGATTAATACTTGGTTACCGGGCGACGGCACAGGAAACAGTAATCGCGGCATTGTGATCGAAAGCCTTGGTAATGCAACAATTACTAGTGATATATCAATCATTGGATGTAGTATACGTAATAGTGAAGACTGTGTATACGTAACTGATCCAGTTATACGGTTGAACATAACAGGTAATAATCTATATAACTCATATAATGCTGTAACTCTCGGTACCAGTGCATATGGCGGGCCCAGCTATGTTACTATCCAAGATAACAGCGTCAGGGATCTCGACAACAATGGATTGGATATAGACACTGTTGGGTTTGTAAGCAGTGTTAATAACAGTTACCAAAATATTGGTGATCCGAGCACTATGCCTGCTATAGTATGGTCGGCGGCTTGTGAAAATTGCCAAAGCATAGGGGATGTATTTGATGTAACTGACAGAGCGTATCGGGTGCTTAACAACAACCCTGGTTACAATCTAATATTTGACCCGCAACAAACAGAGCTGGTGAACAACGCACCAACTCCGCATATTGACACTATATTGCCCAATCAAGTCAATGCGGCTACAGGAATAGCATATGATCTCACAAATGTTACCACTACTTTCACAGCCTTCATAGATTACGCAGTAAGCCTTGATACATATCGCAAGAGCGGCAGAATTACTGTGATATCAGACGGTACCACTGCAGATCTCACTGATGCAGCTACTGAATTGAACAATGATGCTAGTATGATATTTTCGGTAAGTGTGGTACCGGGTGTGTCGTTATCAATAAATTACACCAATCCCGCTGCACTAACCGGCACGCTGTCTTGGATTCAAACTTACTGGTCAATATAAACAACTAATAGTCTGGCTATATGGAAAACCCTTTCTTCCTGCATCCTCAACAACTACAGAGACTCTGGAAAGATCTACGTGGATCTATTAACAGTAATTTAACTACAGCACAGCAGTTGCATATGGTTGTTGACTTCTGGCGCTTAGCGCCAATAAGCCAGCCCTACTTAGACTATGTTGATACCACTACATGGCCGGATCCTTGGTCTCTAATAGATTCTAAACTGATAGATCCAAATGTTGTTGCGCTTGGTATGTTTTACACACTATTGCTATCAGAGGACAAGAGCTGGCGAGCAGACAGGTTAAGGTTAGCGATGATACGCAACAGAACCGACTGTTGGGAACGACTGATCTGTGTGGTTGATGAGCGATGGTTATTGAACTACAACTACAATAGCATCGTTGACGCCAGAGAAGAAACTGCCGACTTGCACAGCATGCATATCTACAAATACGATTTACATAAACGCAATATCATAGAAATACTTGCAGACAAGCAAGTGCTATATCATGTCTAGATTTCATACATAAACTAATATTAATGGAAAGTGATTTCAACTTGATACTAGCACTGTTACCGCCGAACGATACTCTGGTGACATAATCAATTATACGTTGATTATGTTATATTTTATTGGATTTTTTGGAAAATTTTATCGAAATTCGTCGGCCTATTTTGGGTATCTAAACAGTAAATATACCTGTTGCTTAAAGCAGCGGTCCACCATACAATAGCAAGGAAACGAAAGAGATGATCATGGCTACAAATAACAAATCCGACATCATGGTAACCAAGCGTGACGGCAGGAAAGAGCCATTGGATCTAGATAAGATGCACAAAGTTGTGTTCTGGGCAACTGAAGGTATACAAGGTGTCAGCGCCAGTGAAGTTGAGATACGCAGTCAGATACAATTCTATAACGGTATCAAGACATTGGACATGCAAGAAACACTGATTAAGGCAGCAGCCGACCTCATCAGTGAAGAAACACCTAACTATCAGTATGTTGCTGGACGTTTGGTTAACTATCATCTCCGCAAAGAAGTATACAACGATTACAAACCGTGGCATATACTTGATCTCATCAAGAAGAACGTTGCTGATGGATTCTATGATCCGCAACTGCTAGAAGAATACAGCGACCAAGAATGGGAACAGATCAATCGTTTCGTGGACCACGATCGTGACAGCAGCCTAACCTATGTGGCCATGGAACAGCTGCGTGGCAAGTATTTGGTACAGAATCGAGTGAGTGGTGAAATCAAAGAAACTCCGCAGTCGGCATATGCGCTGATAGCAGCGACTCTATTCATTCGCCATGATAAGCAGACTCGTCTTGCTATAGTACGCGATTATTATGATGCTATCAGCAAGCACGACATCAGCTTGCCTACGCCTATCATGGCAGGTGTACGCACACCACAGCGCCAGTTCAGCAGCTGTGTGTTGATTGAAACTGGTGACAGCTTAGACAGCATCAACGCTACTGCCAGTGCAGTGGTCAAGTATGTAAGTCAAAAGGCTGGTATTGGGATCGGTGCTGGATCTATTCGCGCCATCGGCTCACCCATACGCAACGGCGATGCTAGCCACACTGGTGTGGTGCCGTTTTTCAAACTGTTTCAAGCAGCCACTCGTAGTTGCTCGCAAGGTGGTGTACGCAATGGTGCAGCCACGTTATATTATCCTATATGGCATCTAGAAGTAGAAGAGATGCTAGTGCTTAAAAACAATCGCGGTACTGAAGATAACCGTGTGCGTCACATGGATTATGGTGTGCAGTTTAGCAAACTGTTCTACGAACGACTGATACAAAACGGCGATATTACACTGTTCTCACCTAGCGATGTACCAGGTCTATATGATGCATTCTTTGCTGATCAAGATCGTTTCCGTGTGCTGTACGAAGCAGCAGAGCGCAACAAGAAACTGCGCAAGAAGACCGTGAAGGCTGTTGAGCTGTTTAGCAGCTTCATGCAAGAGCGCAAAGACACTGGCCGAATTTATCTACAAAACGTAGACAATGCTAACCAACACGGTGCATTCATCGAAAGCATTGCACCTATTCGCCAAAGCAATCTCTGTGCTGAAATTGACTTACCCACCAAACCGTTAACCGATCTCAATGATGAAGATGGTGAGATCAGCCTTTGCACACTCAGTGCGATAAATTGGGGTAACATACGTAGCCCTGCCGACTTTGAAAAGCCTTGCAAACTAGCAGTGATGGCACTAGACAATCTGTTAGATTACCAAAGCTATCCAGTGAAAGCTGCATACAAAAGCACGATGAACCGCCGCCCGCTGGGTATTGGTATCATTAACTTTGCCTATTGGTTAGCTAAGAATGGTGTTAGCTATAGCGACCCTGCCGCATTACCGTTAGTTGACGAATACATGGAAGCCATGAGCTACTATCTGATCAAAGCTTCGGTGGATCTTGCACGCACAAAGGGTGCATGTGGTAAGAGCGACGAGACCAAGTATGGACATGGCATCGTGCCCATTGACACACGCAAGAGAGACATTGACGAGTTGGTTCCGTATGTTGAACGCATGCCCTGGGCAGAGCTACGCGAAGACCTGCAGATAGTTGGCATACGTAACAGCACGCTGATGGCAGTGATGCCAGCAGAAACTTCGGCACAGATTGCCAATGCTACTAACGGTATTGAACCTCCGCGCAGCTTGATCAGCATCAAACAAAGCAAACATGGTGTTCTCAAGCAGGTAGTGCCCGAGTTTCGTCGTCTAAAGAACAAGTACGAATTGCTCTGGGATCAAAAGACACCAGAAGGGTATCTCAAGATATGTGCAGTGTTGCAGAAGTACATTGACCAAGGAATTTCAGTCAATACGTCTTACAATCCTCAACATTATCAAGATGATAAGATACCGTTAAGCGAGATGCTGGGCCACTTATTGATGTTCTACAAGTACGGCGGAAAACAGTTGTACTATTTCAACACTTATGATGGGCAAGGTGAGATCAACGTAAGCAAGATGATCTCCGATGATGCAGCCGAACTGCCGCCTATTGACGAAGCTGATTGCGAAAGCTGCACCATCTAAGCAGGTTGGCAATCTAGCTAGCTTGCGATATAATCAGTCTATATACATGAGGAAGATACTATGAGCGTTTTTGACGTCGCAAACCGGTCGGATCATACCAAAAGTTTGGCATTCTTGGATCCCAACGGGGGTGTCAGCATCCAGCGCTATGATACTATGAAATACAAGACGCTGGACAAGCTCACAGAAAAGCAGCTGTCGTTTTTCTGGTTGCCTACTGAAGTTGACATCTTCAAAGATGCTAAGGACTTCAAAGATCTCACTGCGCATGAACAGCATATATTCACAAGCAACCTCAAGCGCCAGATACTGCTAGACAGCGTCCAAGGTCGTGCACCTAGCGTGGCATTTGGGCCAATCTGCAGCTTGCCCGAGCTAGAGAACTGGATCACTACTTGGACGTTTAGCGAGACCATCCATAGCCGTAGCTATACTCACATCATTCGTAATGTTTACAGCAATCCAGGCAAGATCTTTGACGAGCTGATGGACATTGCTGAGATCGTAGACTGTGCTGGTGATATCAGCCAGTACTATGACGAGCTGATCGACATGAACACTAAACTGGCAATCGGCGCTAACGATTACGATGCATATCGTCACAAGCAGTTGATCTGGCTGTGCATGATGAGCGTGAACATCCTCGAAGGTGTGCGCTTTTATGTGAGCTTTGCCTGCAGCTGGGCATTTGCCGAAGTCAAGAAGATGGAAGGCAATGCTAAGATCATCAAGTTTATCGCCCGCGATGAAAACTTGCACTTGGCCAGCACACAGACGCTGTTGAAGATACTGCCCAAGGATGACCCGGACTACGCCAAGATTGAGATCGAATGCCAAGCCGAAGCTATTAAGATGTTTGAAGATGCAGTAGATCAAGAAAAGCGTTGGGCAGAATACTTGTTCAAAGATGGCAGCATGATCGGTCTTAACAATCAGCTGTTGGCCGAATACGTTGAATGGATCGCTGCCAAGCGCATGACTGCTGTTGGGCTACCAACCAAATACAAAGGTGGTTCAAATCCTCTGCCGTGGACACAAAAATGGATTGCTGGTGGAGAAGTTCAAGTGGCCCCGCAAGAAACAGAGATCAGTAGCTATGTTAGCGGTGGCACCAAACAAGATGTTGGCACGGACAGCTTCAAAGGGTTCAGTCTCTGATGAAAGTAGCTATCGTTACACCGTATCACACGGAATCTGCTGCAGTGCTGCATAGGTGTAACGATAGCGTTCTAGCTCAGACCTATACCAACGTGCGACATTTCATGGTTGGCGATGGCATTACTAATCCATTGGTATCTACATTCGATGCAGACAGTTATGGTCTACCACATGCTCATGCTGATGCTGGTGCAACCCCTCGAGCGATAGGGGCACTTAGTGCATTCAGCCAAGGGTATGATGCTGTTGGGTTCATAGATGCTGACAACTATCTCAAGCCCAATCATGTAGAGCACATGGTTGCAGTGCTGCAAAAAAGTGGAGCCGATGGAATAGTAGCCACGCGAGTGATACACAGTCAAGATGACCGTGAGATGTACGTTGACCGTATTGAAAGCAACGGTGAGAACATGATTGATACCAACAGCTGGTTTCTCACTCGCAATGCCATGCACCTGATGTCACATTGGATCACTACTCCTGGTCAGCAGCTGTGGAGCGATAGGCATTTTGCCAAAGCTGTGCTGGATAGCGGTATGAGGCTGGTACGTTGTGATGAACCAACTGTGGTGTACGTGACACGCTGGGCATGGCATTATCAATATGCAGGATGGGCAGTACCAGATGATGCAGTATGGATACATACTGCAGCAGATGGCACGTTATCACATGTTAAAAATGCCAATAAATAATCAAGAGGATCAAAACATGGATGCTGTCCTATTCACCAAAGATAACTGTGTATACTGCACACAAGCCAAAGCTCTGCTGAACAGCAAGGGCTTAACATATGAAGAACGTATCATAGCATTGATAGGGCCAGATGATCGTGTGCTCAAAGAAAATCAAAGCTGGACCAATCGAGAAGAACTGTTGGCTGCAGCGCCTACTGCTAGGACAGTACCACAGATATGGTTGCATGGCGAGCATGTTGGCGGGTACACCGATCTCTTAGCACGATTGAAATAACAGATGCCTTATATAAAACGATCATTCCCACAAGCATTGGATATCGTAGACCCTGGTGTGATAGATGTCTACAGCAGTCCTACAGTTTTTGTGAACTACCAAAAAGTTGCGTTGTGGAACGCACCGACGCTAGGCACTAGCGTACTAAGCCAGCTTGCTATACCAGTATCGCCACCTTTAGAAAACTATGCACCGAATCCAGAACAGATCAACAATTATAATTCTAGTGCTGCATTAGCTCTGGCAGATCCGCTAGAGATACAATTTGCTGACGGCACTATAGCTTATCAAGCCCAAGGAAATCCGCCCGGGCCTAACACATCAGATCCTAACGATCTGGCAGGCAATGCTGATCCTACGGTGGGATTTGTTACTCCGCCGGCAGGTAGCGGCGTGTGGGGCGCACTTGAATCAAATCTAAATAAGTGCGTACAAGAAGGTGATGCAGGCCAGTGGAATGAACAAGGGTCTCCTGGCAATCCAAACATACTTAATTGTTATGCACATACAGGCGGCATAGCTGCTGCACAGAGAATTGCGCCAGGCGATCAATGTCCGTGGTGTGCTGCCTTTGTTGGTACAATATTACAAGCATCTGGGACAACTGGTATGATATCGTTTTCAGTAGACAGTTATTATGATCTTGCTCGTCGGGTGTCGCAATGGGTATCTAAATGTGGTGCAATATCTATACCTGTTTCTGATCCCTCACAATGGCGTCGTAATGACGTGTGTGTGCTATCTGGTAATGGGTCGCACCATGTGGCATTTATACGAGGAGTCGATCTGCAAGCTGGGCGAATACGATTGGCCGGCGGCAACCAAGGCGATAAATGCAGCGAAGTCAACTATAAAGCTGGTTCTATCAGAAACGTTGCATTCATTGGTCGTACCTGGGTGGTGCCGCCCGATGCTAACAAGCCAATAATAGGAACACTTGCCGGCGGCGGAGCTGTAAAGACACGTTGATCTTGCTATATTGATACAAGTTTCATATACTCAATTGAAATAGGGAGTATTGCACATGTTACTTGAAAAGACTTGGAAGACTGACGATATCTGCACACTAAAGCTGGCTAGCGGCGAAGAGTTAGTAGCCAAGATAGTAGATTCGGACGACACTATGGTGGCGATTGTTAAGCCGTTGGTAGTGAACATCAGCGTTGATCCGCAGACCAACCGAGTCGGAATACAGATGATACCCGGATTCATCATCACTGCTAATCCGGATGCTAAGCTGCGTTTGAGCCTGCACAGCATAGTGACCATCACTCCCACTGAAGAAAACATCAAGAAAAGTTATCTAGCCAACACCAGCAGCTTGACCATACCAGCTAGTGGTAACCAAAGCCTGCGGTTCTAACAGCGTCATGGATGATGCTACACCAACTCCTAAACCAAGCATGCACTGGCCGCAAGGGCAACCCTGTAGCCACTGCGGCTTGCCAACAGTGTCTGAGCTGCACAGGTTTGAGGGCAACGGTGTGCGCAGAGAATACTGGGCGCCCCTTTATCACCTTGCTGAGAAGAATCTTGGGTTCTGTGGCCCGGCGTGTGTAGCAGACTGGATGATGGTTCAATTGGCCGTGCAGCCCGAAAATGTGCCAGTGAAAAAGTTCATAGTCTCTAGCCTCGACGATGTACGCCAGGGTAAATCATGGCGTAATGGTGCGAAATGAAAGGCATGATCAAAATTGACCAGTTTATCATCGAATCAACTGGTGTGCGGGTAGTCATATTAGGTGACAACGACACCAATGGCAGGCTGTTGGCTATGGCTGTGCTGACACCACCTAAAGGCTTTATCATGACTGCTGATCACGGATGCATACCCGACCCTGCAATCATTACAGTTGACAACTCAAAAAGTGATGCTATAAATACAGTGTGATGTTGATATTCACTGAACACGTTCTGGACCCCGGTTCGAATCCGGGCAGGTCCACCATAGATACACACTAAACTAGGTTCAGGTATTTTCCGAAAGCCTATGTTGATAGCGACAGCCTGGAAGCTGGAGTAGGCAGTTTATGTGTGTATCTTTGCTGGGCCTGAGTTGGGCATCGACAGGCGAACTAGGCAGGATGGAGTCACCGGGATCTAAGCGCCGTTACCGCGAAGAAAACTACAGTTGCAAACGATAACTTTGCTCCTTCTTACGAGGCTATTGCAGCGTAAATGAGTTTTTGGCAGTTTTGACTTGGAAACAGAATAAAACTGCCGCTTACACACAAGGACACAACAATGCCAAATTGGCCAAACAGTGTTTTAGTTGATAGAGTTGAGTATCCGCTAACAACACCGGGCACATCCATTGAGACTAAACTGATTAACGGCATCCATGAACTAATACCAGTGATGCGGTTTTACACTGTTATTGACGGCTGCACAACAAAACTTAAAACCAAAGTAGAGTTTGTGCATACAAAAGACACAGTAGATCACAGTGCTGTTCGAACATTTGTTGACGATGTAACTAAAGAAATTGAAATGGCAATCGCAGCCTAATTAATAATTGGCCTGCAAAGGATAACTGATGATCAAATGGTATAAGTTTTTAAGAAAACAAGGCTATTCGATAAGTATTTCCTTTTCTAGTGCAATATATAACTGCAGACACTGGTACCCCGAAGGCGAATGGCCTTATGGAATGAAGAAAAAATATAAAGGAAACAACTATGGCAATGAATCATCAATCTAAGAAAAAGACAGATGAAGATTTGATTGCTGAGTTTTTAAACAAGGGCGGGTCTGTTACCACCGGCAAAACAAAGCCAATGGCTAGCGAACTTGGTATTAGCAATCACACTTGGAATCAAAAACTTACCAAAGCAGAAAAAGACGCCAAGAAGTGAACTGGATAGAAATATACGAGAATTGTCATGCATAAGATAACACACTGGGCAGACGAACTTGGCATATTCGATGATACCATGGATCAATATGCATTTCTCATTGAACTTGCAAAAAAACCAACAACGTTGCCCGGCGAACTTCGCACAGAAGACAAACTTGTGAATGGTTGTATCAGTAAGATATGGGTAGACGTGGGAGAGATTGACGGGCGAACCAGAGTGTATTACGACAGCGACGCACTGATAACCAAAGGGGTCACACACGTAATTTGCGATTGTTTCGATGACCTACCAATAGATCAGGCCAAACAAATCACTAAGAGCCAATTTACCCAGATTGGATTGGAGGGTATCTTGAGCAGCAATCGTCGCAATGGGTTGTCGAGCCTTATAGAAACACTACAAATCAAGATTGCAAGTTTGTAACCTTCATGCTATCATGATATCTATAGGACTCTTGCAATGCTGATAGGATCGTGATGCCAAAATACATATTCGTAACTGGGGCGCCTGGCAGCAAGTGGTGCAGTGTGGTCAACAGCATCTATCATAGTGCTGACATTGACCGCGGTGACTACAGTGATTCTCGAACCTATCGTCGCGATCTTAGTGGTCAGATGGAACTTGCACACCAAGGTGCATATTTTGATCCTGGCATGGAATTTGGTGATTGGTTCGAAGAGCTAGATGCAAACACCAAGGCCGTGTGTGAAGCTGAGTTTGATAGGCCCTGGGCAGGACATGCGCTGGGCGGTATCAAGATAATCAAAAGCCATATGTTCGCAGCCCAGATTGACTTCTTGCGCGAAACTTGGCCAGATTGTCCAGTGGTGTTAGTACATCGGTCAGAGGATGCGTGTTTAGGGCAGTGGGTACGTTGCGGTGAATTCCGTATCGCGTACCCAAAATATACATACTATAAGAATCTAGACAATATGGCATGGCATATAGATTATCAAAACAACGGTATTTTGAATGCTGCTGCACGCGCAGACGTGGACTTTGACATAGTGGATAACCATCATCTCTGCCAGAGGCTAGGCATCAAAACACCCACAGATCATTGGCAAAATTACCCAAGGTCAGACGTAAAAGTCGCAGTTTTAAAATAGGCTCTTGTGAAAACAGTCATAGAATGCTATAACTAGCTGATGAAGAAGCAATCTAACGAAATACAAAAACTCACTGACTATCAACATCACCGTCTGCGCACGGAGATGTATCTTGGTAGTCGAAGCCCACACAGCCAGACGATCGTGAACTGGGACGGCAAGGCCCTGAAGCCAGTGGAGATGACATGGACTCCTGCAGTCTATTGCGCATTCCGTGAGATATTAGACAATGCCCTTGACGAAGTTGTTGGGCACGGGCATGGCACTAGTGTCGGAGTTACCTATGATCAGAAAGAGATGCTGTTCACTGTCAGCGATGACGGTAGAGGTATCCCGATTGACTGGGATGAGAATGAAAACATGCACAAAGCAACGTTGGCTTTGACGCAGGCTCGTGCAGGTCGTAACTTTGGGGCTCGCGAAGAAGTGCGCGGTACCAACGGCATCGGGGCCAGCACTGTGGTTAGCTGCAGCGAACATTTCACGTTGGATATCATTAGAGACGGTAAACGCTTCCAGCAGACATTCCGTGAAGGAAACGCTGCATTTGACGAGCTCGATATACGCGAACCCAAGATCACTAACAATAGTGGCAAGACTGGAACTACGGTTGAGTTCAAGCTCAGCAAGGATGTGTTCAAGAAAGCTAATCTGCCGCTAGCCTTCGTTAAAGCACGCATGACAGAAATTGCGGCAAATCATCCTAAAATTCGCTTTAGTTTCAATGGCACTCGCGTTGTAGTTAAGCCAACAGTAGCCAAGACCTTCTTTGAAGGTAAATCTGTAATCACTGTTGATGTTAACGACAAGAACTTCAAGAGCACGTTCTATTTGGTGCCAAACTTTGCTGAAGACGGCGAATACCTGCATACTACTGTGAACGATATCCCTGCATTCAACGGCGGGCAGCATATTGATACATTCAAGCGCATATTCTATGGTGGATTGGTGCGTGCCCTTGAGCGCGAAAGCAAGCGTCGTGGATTGACACCTAATCGTAGCGATATCGCAGATGGATTGTTGATCTATAACGTCACAGCAATGCACGCTCCTAACTTTGATAGCCAAAGCAAGACGCGGCTGATCAACGACGATGTTGATGGCTATATCAAAACTGTGCTTGAAGATGAAAACACCTTAAAGAACATAATCAAGAACAACAAGACTTGGATCGACGAGATCTATGCACGCTGTGCTGCACGCACACAGAAGAAAGATGATGCCGAGCTAGCCAAGCAAGCACGCAAGATGATGCGTACCAAGGTGCCTAAGCTGTTGGATGCCAATGGCAAAGATCGTACCAAGTGCGTGCTGTTGATCACAGAAGGTGACAGCGCCAAGACCATGGTTAGTGCTGTGCGCGATCCAGAGGTACATGGTGCATTACCACTGCGTGGTAAAATTTTAAATGTGCGCGGCGAAGCACCCAAGACCTTGTTGGACAATCAGATACTCATGGATCTCATGACCAGCATTGGCTGTGCACTGGGACAGCGTGCTGTGCGTGCTGATCTGCGCTACGGACAAGTTTGGCTAGCAGCTGACCAAGATCCAGATGGCGCTAACATCACAGCACTATTGGTCAACTTCTTCTACTTGCATTGGCCCGAGCTGTTTGATCCCAAGCTGCCCACGTTCTTCTACGCACTACAAACTCCGTTTATCATCCAAGAAAAAGGCAAGAACCGTCACTATTGGTATGCTGATGATTATCATACCTACAATGCCAAGGACTGGAAAGGTGCGCCAAAACCAACCCGTGCTAAGGGTCTCGGGTCGTTAGAAGAAGCAGATTGGCGCCACAGCTTGGTCAAACCAAAGTTGATACCTATCAACGACGATGGTAACTTAGGCGACGCATTAAAGTTGATATTTGATCCCAAGGGCGCTGACGCTCGCAAGGATTGGATTGCGCTGGATGTCTGACACTAGAGTTTGCATGGGAAAGTTTCAGGTCAATCGCGACGTTGGTGATTGGCTGCTAGACAATGCCAAGCTAATCATGTTCTACACTCAAAACCAATCGCTGATAGAATGGTGTGAAGAACACATCTCATCATTCAACAGTGGCCGTTTGGTGATAATCACAGAACCGTTTCGCACCTACGATGAGATCGGCGTGTGGATGCCGATAGATAACACTAGCGATCTAGTGCTTTGGAAGCTACGACCAGAATGGAAACAGAATGAGCACATATAACAACACCACTGACTACATCAAGGGTACCAGCCGAGACTACAGCATCTATGTGTGCCAGACTCGTGGTATTCCCAGTGTGTGTGATGGGCTCAAGGATGCACAGCGCAAAGCACTGTTTGTGATCAAACCCAAGAGCGACAAGATCAAGACCATTTCTCTGGCAGGCGAGATGATCAGCCAAAACGTTTACTTGCACGGTGACGCTAGCGCAGCAGAAACGCTAAGCTTAATGGCTGCACCCTATTGCAACAACGTACCATTGCTGCACGGCATCGGCGCGTTTGGTACCAAGGTTGGACCAACTGATTGGGGTGCAGCACGTTACACGTATCTCAAGCGCAACACGCATACCGATGCACTGGTGTTTACTGATTACGATATAGTACCACTCAAAGAAAACTACGACGGCAGCGTGCTTGAACCCAAGAACTATCTACCGTTGGTGCCAATGGTACTGCTCAATGGTATTAGCGGTATCGCAGTTGGTTGGAGCACTGACATCCTGCCGCGTGCGCTGGATGACATCATTGACGCTACTGTTGCTGCACTGGACGGCAAGACTATCAAAATATTGGTGCCGCGCTATGACTACCTCAACTGTGGTGTGCGCAACATTGCTGGTAACAGCTGGGAGTTTACGGGCCGCTGCCGCATTGACGGTAGCACTGTGTGGATCGAAGAGCTGCCACCAGATCTCAGCCTCGAGAAGTTCAAAGCGCGGTTGAACACCATGGAAGAAGAGGACAAGATCCAGACCTACATTGATCGCAGTACCAAAGAGATCCGTATCGAGATACGCTTCAAGCGCGGCACGATCAACGGCTGGACCGAAGACACTGCTATCGACTATTTCAAGCTGCGTAGCAAAGCTACTGAACGAATTGTAGTATTGGATTGGAACGGCAACAGCGTGCGCCAGTTTGAATCTGCAGAACAGGTAATAAAAGAGTATGTAGAATGGCGGCTAGGTTGGTACAAGATCCGCTATGAAAAACTGATAGCTGATTTAACCTACCAACTGAATTGGAACTTGGCTATCAAAGCTTGCATAGATGGACAATTACCGCAGTTCTTACCCACTGCTGATGACAAAGCTGCTATCGTTGCTAAGGTAAACGCACTGTGTGCTGCTATTGTGCTAGATGACGATCAGATAGACCGCATTGCCAGCTTGCCTAGCTATCGTTGGGCCAAGGATACCTATGCTGATGTGGTAGCTAAGATAGCTGATATAACCAAGACGATCGCAAGCCATCAGACAGTCTTGGTCGATCCTGCACTGCAACGAGCACTATATAAGCGTGAGGTCCAGGCACTTAAGAAACTGCCTAAGATAGACCGATGATCAACTGGGCACCAAGTTACTGCACATTGTTTGATCAAGAGATATGTATCAGACTAGACATAGACATAGCAAGGTTGCAAAATATAGCAAAGCTGTCATCAATTAACTTTAAAGGAGAGTAATATGGCTGTGACACGTGCTATTAACACAACTACTACCGATGATCAAAGTTTGCGCGAATACATGATCGGTGTTTACAATAACATGGGGATTGGCTTGTTACTGAGTGGCATTGTTAGCTACATCATAGGTACTGACCCCACCCTCGTTGCCATGTTCCTTGGCGGACCACAAGCATGGCTTTTTATACTTGCGCCGCTTGCCATGGTATTTGTCATGTCATTTATGATTGACAAAATGTCTGTGACTGTTGCAAGATTTATGTTCTATGCATACGCCGCTGTTATGGGTATTAGTTTGTCCAGCATCTTTATAGTATATCAGTTGGGCAGTGTTATTCAAGTTTTTATGATCACTGCTATCATGTTTTTATCAATGAGCATATATGGATACACAACCAAACGCGATCTTACGTCGCTGGGTGGATTTTTTCTTATGGGTCTGTTCGGCTTAATTGCAGCTAGTATTTTAAATATATTCATGCAAAACTCTGCATTGGATTTTGCAATTTCCATCGTAGGTGTGGTGATTTTTGTTGGGTTAACTGCGTATGATACACAACAGATTAAAGATATTTTCTATAAAACGCACGGCGATGATAGGTCAAAGGCTGGTATCATGGGTGCACTGTCCTTGTATTTAGACTTTGTAAACCTTTTGCTGAATTTGCTGAAGTTAGTAGGCGCTAAAAAGTAATAGACAAATATCAAATAAAATAGCCGTAGTATACGGCTATTTTTACCATCAAGGATACGCATATGTCAGATTGGCTATACGAAGCAACGTATACACAGGCAATAGCAGAATCGCTGCGAGTTAAATTGTACGACGCTGAACAAAAACTAGAAATGCTACGGTTAAAAGTCTACTACAACACAGACTTTGAAGGGCTGTGGCCTGTGGGTACTAGTGCAGTAGTTGTTGCAGAATCTGTGGAGCAAGCAGAATTGCTGTTAACTGACAAGCTTGCAGCAATTGGTCTTGCATACAGGGGTACCATGACTGAAATGGACATGACTGTGCCCCATGCAGTGATCCTACAAGACGGTAATTACTGATTGACAAACGTTTTACGTGTGCTACTTTATTGATGTAGATGACTATACAGTATGGAGTTTCAAATGTATGTGACTAAAACTATCCGCGATGTTGTTCTTAGTGTGCTTGGGGTGGCAATCTTTGCACTTGGTGCGTATGTGCTTACCCATTCATACGAAACCGGCCGTTGGTTGAAATCTGTGGATGATGCTCGGTATTTCGAATTAGATCAAGATGTGGGAGTGTCAAAATGAGCACTGCTGCATTGGGCGACGTCATGTCAGTAAAAGATCTTGCCGACCTAGTTGATCAGCGCTACCGAGAGCATGCTCAACTTGCGCAGTTAGTTATTAACGGCGCGGCGTCTGAAACAGAGCTACTAAAAGCTAGCGATGCACTAGGGCATGTGCAAAACGAATTAGCTGCAGCACTGGTTGATACGCCCCAGGATAAGAGACGGCGATAACATAGCATGCACTATGATTTCATAGAGATAGGTACGTCTGATTTTGATACGCTGTGCCAATCGGTACCTGATGGACAAGTAGGCCTAAGTGTTGAACCAGTCAAAGTGTATCTAGACAGGCTACCCGTCAGACCAACCATGCACAAGCTATGGAGTGCGATGGTCACAGATGAGCAGTACACTCGCAGTGCTTCTGTTGATCTATACTTCATACCAGACAGTGACATTGCACTGCACGGCCTTGGCAGTTGGATGAAGGGTTGTAATTCCATTGGCAAACCTCATGAGTTCCACACTGGGTACTATCCTAACATAGACAACTGGCATGCAACAGACGATCGTGCTGCGTTGCCCAAGTGGGATCTATTAGCAGCAGGTGTTGTAAAGATTGTGCAGGTTCCTTGCATCACCTGGGGCATGCTGATAGACCAGTTTGACATTGGCACAGTTGATCTACTCAAGACAGATACAGAAGGCATGGATGCCGATCTGCTGATCAACATGTTGATTGAGTACACACGTCGAGGCATGCGTGTTAGCTTGCCTAAGAAGATACAGTTTGAAGACAATGCCCACACAGACGTGAAGCGCATGTTTGTAGCCAAAGAGCTGTTAACTGTCTGCGGTTATAACGTGATAACACACCCGCATGGCAAGGATTCGTGGGCAGAACTGATCCAATCGGAGTACGTGTAATGTCAGACGCTGAACAGGTCTGGGTCCTAAACTGGCAACATCTCGAAGATCACGCAGTAATGGAACGCATAGAATGGCTAAGGGATAACCTAGTAGCAGGCACTGATTGGGGAGTGTGCAACGACCCGCGCATCTGCGTGCTAAAGACCGAGTCTGCTGGTGTGATGTATCGCATGCGCTGGTTTGATGGTAGCCAAAGCAGCTTTGATCCATATAGATCAGATTCGGTGCTACGCAGATTCCTGGTCAAACCTACAGATGAAGAAGCAGCGGCGCAATGACTGTGAAAGAAGTATCTGTCCACGCACTGCGTGATGATTTAATGGTCCAACAACAGGTGCACACCCGCTGGCAGCACATGGTTGGTGTGATCATGTTAAACCAAACAGGTCGCAAGCCTGTTAAGACTGTACTACCAGAATTCTTGAGCAGGTGGCCAAACGAAGAGTCGTATCTTTACAGCACGCCAGATGAAGTGATACCTGTGATACGTCCACTTGGTTTCTACAATCGCAGAGAGAATACCCTACGCAAGATGAGTTGCGATTTCCTAAGCTGGGATTTTAAAGATGCAACCAAGCTGTATGGTATAGGCCAGTATGGCAGTGAAAGCTATCGGATCTTTTGGCTAGGTGAACGGTTTGAACCGCAAGACAAGGAACTGCGGCGATACCTTGGTTATCCACAATTAGAGAAAGCTACTGCATGAGCACATTGATATTTGGCCGAGGGTTTGTTGGAAAAGCCACTGCTGGTATACTGAACTGTGATATTGCATGGTACGATCCAGCCCAGGGTTACGATCAAGTAGACCTGCGGGCCGTTGATCGCGCAATCATCTGTGTACCCACACCCGATCACAAAGATGGGTTGGATCATTCTGCAGTGTACGAGTGCTTAAACTATCTTGCCAGCAGAGGTTGGGCAGGACCTGTGGCAGTACGCAGCACTTCTATGCCTGCTGCATTTGATAGCATGCTGTCTATAAATGCCAATTTGGTATACTGGCCAGAATTCTTGCGTGAGGCACGTGCAGCAGCAGATGCAGCTAACCCAACGCAGGTAGTGCTAGGAGGGTCTAATGAGATCGTGCATCAATGGCGCATATGGTTGTGTGGCATGCAACATGCACAGTCGGCCTGCTGGACGCTCACAGATATCAAGACGGCTGCAATGATCAAGATTGGCATCAACTCTGCTCTAGCTGCCAAAGTCATGTTGTTTAACAGCTTGTATCAAGCATGTCAAACCACTGGTGCCGATTGGGCAAGCGTGCGAGCAGGAGTTGGATTAGATCCGAGGATAGCCACCGGGCAGACCATGGTACCTGGACCGGATGGGTACCTTGGGTTTGGAGGTAAGTGCTTGCCCAAGGATATTGGCGCACTAGCTGCCATGCTGCCAGATGATCAGTTACTGCAAGGCATTATTGCTCAGAACGCTGCGGTACGAAATGGCATAAATTAGTATATGAGATATGATGAAGTGATCAATGGTGCTAGCAAAGCACTGATTTGGAGCAGGTTAACTGATACGTTCCTGTTCATCTTGCGCAGTGAACTCTGCAGCCATCCGTTGCAGTGGGACGTGGCCGGCGGCCATGTAGATGCAGGCGAGAACTATAAGCAGGCATTGTACAGGGAAATTGTTGAAGAGATTGGACGAGATCTCAGCGATGCTCCGATCAGATTGCTCAGCGAGACTACAACAGAACAACCGCACTTTGTCATGCGCAACTATGTGGTATGTGTACCAGAAGAATTTGAACCCAAGCTCAACTGGGAGCATGTTGAGTTCCAGTGGAAGAGCCTGGAAGAGATGCCAGAACCAGTAACGTTCAACATAGACATGTTGCTCAGCAACGACCGCGCTGCTGTGCGACTCAAAGAATTCCAAGAGCGTTGCAGAAAAGCTGGATAATGCCAAACGTAAATCATTTCTGTATGGCCCCATTCACGAGTTTATCATATACCTCGTGGAGCAATAATGTAAAACCTTGTTGCCAATGGCCCGATTTCAGAGATGGCAATGCGCCTAGTTGGGATCTTGGTATAGTAGATACATACCCAGATCCGTTGAATCATCCAAACATGGAAGCATTAAGGCAAACTATGCTGTCTGGTAAATCGCATCCAGGGTGTTCAAGATGTGACTATAAATCTTCTCTTGGTATAAACAGTGCCAGAGATAACAGCAACCAGCTGTTCCACAATCACAACACTGCTACGGCTCTGTTACGCTCAATTGAATTGAACCTTGGTAATCTCTGCAATATGAAATGCCGCATGTGCAATAGCGGTAATAGTAGCAGATGGATAGAAGATGAAATTGTCTTAAAAGGCAAAAGTCATCGCAAGCTAATGCGCCGCAGCATTGATGACTTTACAATGGACATGAGCCATGTAGAATTTTTAAGATTTGTTGGCGGCGAACCGCTATTAGAACAAAAAACCATAATAGCAGTATTAAATAAGATACAACGCGATCGCGGATCATTAAAAGATTTAGACTTGGCTATAACAACTAACGCCAGCGTTGCAATAGAAGATGCACTTCTAAGTTTGATTTCTGATTGTAGGGCTTTCTTATTAGATGCAAGTATAGATGGCATAGGTGCTGTCAACGATTATCAGCGCACAGGTGCACACTGGCCCGACATAGAGAAAAACCTGCGTACATGGCATGATCTCAAGGACACATGGCCTATGCCTTATATCTGTGTAGCAAGTTGCTGGACACTGTTAAACGTGCATCATTTTCCTGAATTTATTAGATGGGTTACATCAAATATACCAAAGTATTCTATCATTGGACAGATAGTAATTGATCGACCGCAGCTTGCACCGAGAAATCTGCCATACACAGTCAAGCAAGATCTCATATCACAGATATCTAATATGACCGGATACAACACTACTGGATTAGAGCAAAAACAAGAAATCACAGAACTTACCAAATTGATATTAAATGAATTACACACCCCTGCTGATCTTGACCTTGAATCTGTAAAAGATATTATTGCGCAACTAGACACGCTGCGTAATGAAAGCTTTGCTGATATAGAACCTAATATACACAACGCTATATTCTCAAATTGAGATCAATCATCTAAGATCTTTGGTTGACATGCTAGCACATTGTGCTATTGTAAGCACATGTTTGATGTAGATGAACTAGCAGAACAACTTGGCACACGCAAGACCGTGATCGGTGTTAGCGGCGGTGTAGATAGCATGCTGCTTATGTACATTATCAGCCAGAATCTCAATAAATTCCGTTGTGATATCAGTGTTGTAACTGTCAATCATCGCTTGAACGCTAACAGTGACGCTTGGGCAGTTTTTACCCAACACCAATGCGATAGGATGGGCTTGCACAGTAATGCGGTGTCAGTAGTTACTGTTGATACAGACAAAAATCTAGAAAACAGTGCCAGAGTTGCTCGATACCATGCCTTTCGTAGTTTCAATCCAGAAGCTATCGTGTTAGCACATCATGCAGATGATCAAGCTGAAACTGTGCTGATGAAGCTGTTTCGTGGTGCAGGGGCTCGCGGCCTTAAAGGCATGGAAAAATACAGCCCTGCTTGGTTTGATCCCGCAGTGTTAATGTGCCGTCCTATGTTGGATTGCAGCCGAGCAGAGATTGAAACCTATGCAAAGCTGTGCGAAGTACCCTACATCACAGATCCCAGCAATGCCGATACCAAGTATGACCGCAATTGGTTGCGCAACACTGTGATTCCAGAGATCCGTGCTAGGAACCCGCAAGCTGTGGCAAACATCAGCAAGACTGCAAGCATCCTAGGTGAAAGCTTGGAATTGATGCGCGATCTTGCAAACATTGACCAAGCTGCCGCCACGAGAGCCGATGGCACATTAGATTGGCCAACACTGTGCTCACTTAGCAACACCAGATTGAAAAACCTCTTGATGCATGTGCTTGAACAGAACGGTGTACATGGTTACAGCACTGATCATATTGAAGAATTTTCTAATGGGTTGCTGCATGCTAATAGCGATAGCCGCAACGAGATGCGCATTGGCAGCTTCAAAATGCACAAGCTAGGGCACAGAGTTATACTTGTACAGTGCACCTAGCTGAGCCTGCAGTGATAAATTAATATAGCATCTCGGAAGGAGTGCTCTAAACATGCGTGCAGAAGCCTGCACCACACTGAGGAGAATAGATGGCTTTTCGGCCTATGTTGGCGCCGCTTTCGGTGCTGATCTGGGCAGCTACGGCGATCATCCACGGGGCCCATGCCACAGAGCACCCTCACGTTCGCGCCGAGTTGTATCACGATCAATACAATAAATCTTGCCACCCCACGGTCTATACAGACTGTGACTCAATAAGGTACGACTTGGTATTAGCCAAGTACCAAGTTGACAAGACCGACGACCCAATGGGCGCAGTGGCCGATCTAGCAGAACAGTATCGAGGTTTCACTGAAAAGCAAGATCGCGACAAACTAGAACAGTTGTTTAGCGACACGCTCGGTCTAGAGATAAATCCAAGACGAACTCCCTGGTGTGCAGCATTTGTTAATGCCGTACTGGTTAAGTTGGGATATGCATACAGTGGCAGCATAGAATCTGTCAGCTTTGTCAAATACGGCATTGCTGTAACGATACCAGCCAGGGGCGATATAATAGTTCTCAAGGGTGTGGGAGGTCGCAGCCCGACACATGTTGGGTTCTTTGTTGGCACGACTATCATGCATGGTCGGCTGTATTATGGCGTGCTAGGTGGCAACCAAAGCAATGCTGTAAAAGTCAGCTATTTTCCTGCTAGCAAGGTCATTGCCATACGCAGAGTTGGTTGACATTTTTGTGCGTTGTGCTATCTTAATAGCATGAAAGACTACGATCTCAGAATAATGCGCACACCAGAACAGGGCAGCTATTACATAGTGGATTTCACTGTGGACGGTGTACCGTTTGCTCGCCGAGAATTCCCGGGTCATAGCAAACTCTATGCTCAGAGTGCTGGTCAAAACTGGATCGACGGTGTGTTGTCTGAGAAGCATTTTACTATGGAAGAATTCTTGTTAGCAGGAGCGTACATTGGACCATGATCATGTGAAAGCACTAGAGCTAGAGATAGCTATACTCAAGACCAAGCTGCAGCCGCATGACACTGGGCATATACACACTGCTATCGGTGTGCTAGAAGCAAGAATCAATGAGATACTAGGCAAGGAATCTGTACATGACTGACCGTAATCAAGCGCCCGATGGTGCAGCATTGCCGAAGATGCTGATCTTCATATTGCTGAGCATGATGAGCCCATTTTTCACCATCTTGGCGCTGAACACCGTATTCCCAGCGCTGGCCATACCCAGCAATTTTTACACATGGCTGTCGGTAATTTGGCTGCATGCTGTGGTGATTGCAGGGCAACGTGCTGCGATTCGCACAGCAGGTCGAAACGTAAAACATGACTGACATGGCCACTTGGCCCAGCGGAAACATAGTGCGCCTGGGCCCGATGGACAGATATAAAGCTAGTGCAGTAGTAGCTTGGTTGCACGAGCAGCACGGTGGGTCAAACTGCTGGGAGGACTACAGTAGCCACGGTCTTACTGGCTATAGGGGCGGGGTGTTTAGAGTCAAGTCACTGAGAGTGGAAAACGCAGAGTACATGCTAGATGTTGCGCTGCCAGATAACAGTTCGGCTATGTTGTGCTACCTCAACTGGATCTAAGATCCAATAATAAGTATTCGATGGGAGAGGCTAAGATGATCACAACTACATGCGGCATACTGATCACAAACGGCACAGATCTATTGATCTGCCGTCCAACCAATAGCTTACAATGGGACATACCCAAGGGTCGACAGGACCCTGACGAATCCTATGCAGACACTGCTATCAGGGAACTGCGCGAAGAAACTGGTATCAGCGTCAAGGAAGATGACCTCACTTATATTGGCCTGTATGATTACAAGCCTACCAAGCAGCTAGCGCTGTTTAGGTGCTATGAGATTAACATGCCTGACCCGGCACAGTGCCACTGTGAAAGCAAGTTCTTGCAAGACGGTGAACTGTATCCAGAGATGGATCGTTTCGCAGTGACTCATGTAGCTGGTGCAGTTTGGTTGATGAATCCTAACATGAACCGGATCCTAACAACCGTTTTCTTGGGAGGTTAAGCATACCAAGCGTAATGATTGATATTGAGACCATGGGTACCAAAGCTGATTGCACTGTGCTAACGATCGGCGCTGTGCAGTTTGATCCTAACGTACCAGGACACATGCCTAGCACGCTGTATCTGCACTTAGACATAGAAGAGCAACAGGCTCTCAATCGATCTGTGGATGCTGATACCATGACATGGTGGGCAACACAGGACGCTGTGGTACGTGACGAAGCATTTAAGCTATATGGTCGTGTAAAGCTGGCAGATGCACTTGCAGCACTGAGTGCATTTGTGCTGGAGGCTGATACAGTTTGGTCGCAAGGGCCAACCTTTGACATGATCATACTGGAGAATCTCTACACTCAGATGGAAATGCCAGTACCGTGGCGCTACAGCCGAGTGCGCGATAGCAGAACGTTGTTTGCAGTGCTTGGGGATCAACGTCCCGTTGATAGATCATCGGCGCATAATGCTCTCAGTGATTGTATATATCAAGCACAGGGTGTGCAGAACTGCATAGCATCTATCACTAAATGAAAGTGATAATCTCCAGAAAATTAATTGTCTCTGAGCAGTGGAAAGATGTTAACACTGCAGACTATCGCAATTATATGATAGAGTTGTGCAAACTAGACGCTGTAGAATCATGGTTACGAGACCGCGATCTTACTCTCAACATGGAGAACGTGCGTCATAAAGATGCATCTGGTCATTACATAGTAAATATCTTTTATGCTGAGCTAACACCAGAGCAGCAAATAGAACTACAACTTACATTTGGTTGATAGGTCAAAAGAAAACCCAGGATTTCTCCCGGGTTTCTCATACGTAGGCTAAGTTCTATTAGAACTTGATGGTCAATCCAACAGTAGCTGCGTCACCAGTTTCGTTGAAGTCTGCATCGTAGTTACGAGCAATCTTCGCAGATACGCTGTAGGTCTTGTTCAGCGCATAAGTTACGCCAGTAGCAAGCTGGTGGCTTTCGTAGTCGTTTGCAGTGTCAAACGCATTGCGATAGCGGTAGCTAAGTGCATTAAGCGTAATGTCGTCGTTGACCTTGTAGTCAGCTGCGCCATAGACTGCATAGTATGTGAAGTTGTCTGTGGTGAAACGCTCACCGATACCAACCTTACCGCTCAGGGCAACACCTGAGAACGCAGGCATTGCATAACCAGCTTGTACTTCGATGTTCTGCTTCAACAGCGAAGCTTCTGACTGCGACGTGCTGATAGCAGCACCTGCGCTGAATCCGCCGTCAAACTTGTGAGTGTAGCTTGCAGCAAACGTGTCCTTGTCCTTGGTGCCAAAGCTGTCAAGCACAAAGTCTTGTCCATAGCTGAAGCTAATAGAATCAACTGATGCAGGAGCAGCAGCTGCAACTGCAGGAGCAGCAGTCTTGCTTGGGAGATCAGCAGCAAATGCTACCGAAGCTGTTGCCAACAAGGCAACAAGTGTTGTAGTGATGAGTTTCATAGTAGTTCCTTCATGTTGTAGCGGTCCATTTTGGATCCTCGGACCAGCTCGGTTAACCAATTGTCATTAATGACTAGCTATATTTAACAGCAAAGGCTCAAAAGAGCAAGATCTTGCAGCACAAATAATCACACGAATGATGTTGCAATGTAACAAAACTAATGGTTGACAAGCTGCACACTTATGCTAATGTGAGGACAAGGGAGCACATCATGACCAAAATCATCGTTTTTGACATCGACGGCACTATTGCTAACATGGAGCACCGGCGCCATTGGGTTGCAACTAAGCCCAAGAACTGGCGTGCGTTTAACGCTGGCATGTCGCAGGACACTGTGCATGAGGACATTGCTAGCCTCATGGATATGTTTGCTGACAAGGATTATACCATCCTGCTGTGCAGCGGTCGAGGCGAAGAAACTCGCGGTGTGACCGAAACTTGGCTGGCAGACAACGACCTGCCCTACAAGCAGCTGTACATGCGAGCAGCTAAAGACTACAGGCAAGACAGCATCGTTAAGGTCGAGCTGCTGGATCAAATCCGTGCACAGCATGGTAATCCCTGGCTGTGGCTTGATGACCGCCAGCAAGTTGTTGATGCAATCCGTGCGCAGGGCGTTCGCGTTCTGCAAGTGGCACCCGGCGACTTTTGATGAAGTTGGTTGATGTCAAATGGTACTGCGCGGGACACGGCAACGTGGGGATCGTTTGCATGGATGATCCCCACGAAGGCACGGTCTACTATATTGGTCAGTGCAGTGGTACTAGCATAGAGCTAGACATTGAACACATCAGCAACTGGGGCAGCAGGTTTCCTGTAGATGCAGGTAATGTATTGTTTGGCTATGCAGAAAGCAAGCACTATGACACCAACTGAATGGTATAGTGAAAAGAAGAAGGCATACCTAGAACGCTATGGCACTGCGTGGAAACATCTTTCCATGTATGGCGACAGCCAAGATTCAGAAGTATGCGAAACTGCTATGCGGTCTGGTATCGAATCACGCTTTCTAAAACCCAATGGAGCAGATGAAATTGAAATGGTTGCTAATGCAATCATGATCAGAGACTACATCAACGAACGACACAATAGTGCTAAGTAGTGATAATGAGTGACTTTGATAGAAAAGTTATGTATGTTTAACATGTAATTCAACACGTGAAAAGGTTTGGCAATGCCTACATTATGGGTATTAGGTGGTAGTTTTGCAGTACCATATCCAAGTGCTAGCAATTACATACATATATTGTCCCAAGGTCTTGGATTAGAAATTAGTAGCTATTCTATGGGCGGATCTAGCATACCTCACATGTGTATGGAACAATGGCCGCAGATACGTGATCATATCAGCTGCGGCGATGTAGTATTGGTTGCTCTCACAGCACCGCATCGGACCTATTTCTTATCAGGTCATCCAACTATTAGCGCACTATCTGAACTACACAACCACACAACAATTATGTCATCAGATGACATACCTACTGAAGAAAAATCTGCATTAATTAATTATTATACGTATCTTCATAGGGATCCGCTGAATCTTAGTTGGTTGCGATCCTGGTTTTATGAGTTAAATCATGTATGCATTGAGCGAGGGGTAGTTGCTATAGTATTAGACGGCGCCCATCATAGTGATTTGATCACAATTGACGACGATTGGTCCGTTGTGCGATCCATATGGCACACGGTTACCTCAACATTCAAAAACAAACTTGATAGTTTTGATACTAATAGATATGGTAACACCGGAGATGTTGATAGCAGTGCGTGCCAATCATTAATCAGAGGACACGGCCACTTATACGGTGTAAGTAGAGAAGAACACGTAGATCGCGCATCGTTTAGTTGGTTAGAAGAACACGGCGATTTCAGAATGAATCACCTAGGAATTGTAAATCACAAGGTGCTAGCTGACAAGATAATAGCCAGCATTAAAGATGGGGCAATGCTAGACTTGACCACTGGGTTCCATACAAGATATATAGATAAGCAATATTTTAAATCAGTAGGTTGGCTACAACAGCATACTATGTGGCCACCATTTTGCGACATTGAAGGAGTTTGGCGCAAGACTTGGGGCAAGAACGTATGAAAGAGCTGATGCAGCCAGTAGATCAGCAGATCATGATGTGTGATGATCGCAATGAAGTGTTGATGATGGCATGTGCGATGCTGCAGCGTGTTAAAGAGATATTTGACAGCCAGCTGGGCACCGAAGGGCGCAAACTAATGTTTAAGGATCTTGTGAAATAAGCATAAAGTTTGTGATATTGGCTACAGTAGTTGGCGCAGCATAGACAACTTGATCCGGAGTGTAACTTGCCATTACAATGATTGGCTCGCAGACGTTTGATATACAGGAAATGCAATGACAGGTTTTTTCAATAACCACCGTGCTCAATCAGCACAGCGTGTCTTAATATTGGGTGACAGCTTTGCTGTCAAACATACTGGCTACGATGATGCAGACTCTGATAATGGTCCTAGCTGGACCATGCTGTTGGAATCAGATCCTCGTTTCAAAATTACTAACATGGCCGAAGGTGGGTCAGGCATGTGGTTCTCATTCCGTAACTTCATGAAGCATCATCATGAATATGATGTCATACTGTATGTTGTATCTGAATCGCATAGATTATACCATCCTATATCCACTGATTCTGGTATACGACACTGGAATTTCGCTGCACCCTGGTGGTTTGATGCCATAAGACACAAGCTATCAGCTCAATCATCGGACAATCCTGGGTTAAAAGAAGTGTCAGCTATAGAACTTTTTTTTGAACATCTATTAGATATAGAAGAACGAGACACATTTCAACGTTTGATGATCAACGATATCAGAACAGTTAGACCGGATTCTATCTTGATACCTGCATTCCGTGAATCTATATATGATCACCACGGGACGTGCTTAATAGACATATCTGACAGGGAGATACATCACCTCGGCTTGAGAATGGCTGATACTTTCAAGACACGCGATGAAAGACGGCTGTGCCACTTGACCAAAGAAAATAATCGCACGCTGTATGAGCATGCGGTGCGATGGATAGACGGTGAGAACATGAGCATGCATGCTGAGGATTTCGGCGTCATGTCAGCAGATGAGCTAGATAGATACTTGCCGTTGCTAACACCAGAGCGCTGGGCAGTGATAGAAAGCATGATCTAACTGGTTGACAGGCGTTCAAATTGTGTTAATGTATCACTGTATACCACAACTCGGAAAGCTACAAGATGACACACTTCCTCAAGAACGGCAGCACTTGGCGAGTGGCTGCTAACGCAGCTATGGACTTGCACAGCAAGCTTCCTCCGGGTAACTACATCGTCCGGGCTGATCAATACGGTGTGCTGTTCCTCGAAGAAATTGATGCGTTTGTCGCGCCTAAGAAGATCTATGGCAACACAATCAAGATGACTGATCGCATCCTCAATACTTTCAATGATCGTCCTGCCGCAACTGGTGTGCTGCTCACAGGCGAAAAGGGCTCAGGCAAGACACTGCTAAGCAAGATGCTGAGCATCAAGGGTGCCGAACAGGGCATGCCCACCATTGTGGTCAACCACCCTTGGAAGGGCGATGCATTCAACAAGCTGATCCAAGACATCCAACAGCCCTGCATGGTGCTGTTTGACGAGTTTGAGAAAGTCTACAATCGCGATGAGCAAGAAGCCATGCTCACGCTGCTGGACGGGGTGTTTCCCAGCAAGACACTGTTTGTGCTGACCTGCAACGACAAGTGGCGAGTTGATGCGCACATGCGCAACCGTCCGGGTCGCATCTACTACATGCTGGACTACACTGGCCTGACCATGGAGTTCATCGGAGAATACTGTGCTGATAATCTCAAGAACCTGCAGCACACAGATGGCGTTTGCAAGATCGCCAGCTTGTTCAGCGCTTTCAACTTTGACATGCTCAAGGCACTGATTGAAGAGATGAATCGCTATGACGAACCGGCACAAGAATCCATGCAGATGCTGAACACCAAGCCCGAGTTTGCCAACAGCGACGAGTACATGGTGCAGCTGATCGTTGACAACAAGCCCGTTGAAGCCAAGGACGTGGAGAACAACGGCAAGTGGAACGGCAACCCGCTGAACGGTGAGATCGACATCGGCGTGCGTGATTACGACGACGCCGGCGAGCAGGACGGGTGGGTCACCTACAGCTGGAATGGCCGTGATCTCAACAAGGTTGATGCGCATGCTGGGCAGTTTCAGTTTACCAACGAGGACGGTACAGTGGTGCTGACTCGCGTGGTCCAGCGCAAGGTCAACTACTTCATTGACTTTTGATACTAGGTAATGCGAAATCTTTGGATATTAGGCGACAGCTATGCGTCTCTTTATTTAGGTACTGATACCTACCTAAATAAAATAGCTGAGAATCTAGATTTACTGCCAAGGCTGCCCGGCGGCCTTGGCGGGTCGTCGTTACCTTATATGTTTGCTGAGCAGTGGCCCAAAATCAAACCTCAATTACAACCAAACGACCTGTTGTTGATTGCTGTCACAGGACCTCACCGTACTTGGTTCTTTCATGCGTATCCAAATATCAGTACACTTGGTTCTATAAATCCCAGCACAGTACGGCATGCAGCGCAAACAGACGCTACTGCTGCTGAGGGTATAGGCATGCTTACACAAGAGCAAATAGCTGCTTTTAACCATTATTATGTTTACCTACATCGCGACCAGTTACATCTTGAATGGTTGAGATCGTGGTTTGAAGATGTAAATGCTACATGCTGCCAATTGTGCATTAAAGCGGTAGTGCTTGACTGCTTTGACGATGGAATGGTTGATCAGTTTGCTGTTGATTCTACTATGCGGGTGAAAACAGACCATTTGCCAGCCATCATACGCGGCAATCAGTGTTTACAGTATGTGACAAAGCTCGAATATGCTAATAGTCGCACGCAAGACTATATAAATCGCAACCCAGATCCAAGGATGAACCATCTTAGCAAAATTAACCATACCATATTAGCTGAGAAGATAACACACAGCGTAACCAATGATGTTCCATTAGATCTAACTAGCGGCTGGGCATCTCGCCATATAGATTCGTCAAAGTTTGCATCTGAAGAATATCTCAAGACTGTGTTTGCATGGCCACTGTGTTATAAATTAAATCCCAACGATTTCTGATAGTGGTTGACAAGTGTACATCCTATGCTATTGTGTGTTATCTAGCATAGGATGGATTGCCATGACCGGATGGACGATGCGAGTTGATTTTGTTACTGCTGAACCGCTGGAACACGGCAATTGGTCAGCAGTAGAGTTCGAAACTGAAGCAGAAGCACGACTGTGGTGGAATGCTGCAGACACTCGGTCTGGTGTGCATCGAGTCATGACACTGACTGACCCCGACGGCAATGTAGTAGACCAGCGAGTGGTGTCGGTGGGAGTTTGGTGATGGACGCTGATGTTATCAAATATTTGATCGAAGACTCTGTTACTGTAGATATCTACGGCGACCTGCATGGGCATGACCGAGTTGCCGAAGAGATTGCTCACTACATCAAACGTCTAGAGGATCAGATCAAGAAGTTAGAATCGACGAAGTCTGTTGAACCGTGGTTTGATCGTATGGGCGGGCAGTTTACTCCAGAAGAAATTGCAGAATCAGAACGTGGAGGTCATGGCTGGTGATATACTTCAACTTCAAATTGGTTAATCCGTTTCGTTACAAAGAAACTAAGTCAAAAGACTATGTTTACAAAGAACGAGTGATCGCCAAGAACAAAAGCGTAGAGCTGCAGATCAGCAAATGGAGAACCGCTGCATCGCTGTTTACGTTTGAACTAGATTTGCGATGGAAGGGGCAGGACCATGCAGGTCCCAGCATCATGATCGAAGCATGGAAGTATTTCTTTAATCTTAAGATTTACGATCATAGACACTGGGACTATGAGAACCAAACTTGGGAAGTATACAGCGAGGAACTTCACGATGAATAAGCTTGACTATGCCCTAAGGCTGATTGAGATGCTGGCTTTAGAAATGATAGAGAGGACCCCCGATCACGGCAAGATCAAGTGGGTACTAGACACAGCCAAGTCGTTACGAAACGCAACTGAAAAGGACGCAGTGTGAAACCTGATAAAGTGATCCGAGACGGTATGGTCGCAGTGCTGTACTCTCCGGGCTATGGTGCCGGATGGTCTACGTGGGCACACAACGACGACATTGCCAAGTTCATCACCTTTGACCGACGACTGGTTGCTGCAGCAGAACGCAACGCCGCCGGTGACGAAGTTGAGGAATTGTTGTCTGACATCTTTGGGCCAGATACCTACGTGGGTACCGGTGGATGGGATCAGATCAAGATCGCCTGGGTTGAAAAAGGTCAGCGTTTTCACATTACAGAATACGACGGATCTGAGTCTATTCGATCCCACAACCCCAACGACTACTACACTGCTTAAAGGAAACCAAATAGATGATATATGTAGTGATGCGTCGCGATCGGTACCAGGAAACTGTGCAAGCAATCGCTGCATTTGATAGCCACATGGATGCATACAACTATGCAAACAGCATCGACGACGGCAACGAAAAATACGCATACCGCATTGACTCTGTGCATCTAAACCCTGCCAAGGACATCAAATGATGCGATTGCTCAACAAATTGTATGGCAAAGACGGCCCAATTTGGATAGCACCGGCGACACTGTTTATATGCTTCTTGATACCTGGGTTGATGGTATTAACACCATGGCGCCAATATGCAGTTACTGCTGCCTGGTCTGTGCAGCTTACATTTGTGACCATTGGATTTGTGTGGATATCATGGCGACGCAGGATCAAACCATGGATATGCCGTTGGTTGGTCAAACAGATGTTCCCCAACGGTGCACGGTCATTATCGGGTGGCACACAGCCAGTAGCAAGCACATCTGGCAACCTCTGCGGCGCAGGTGGGCAGAATCATCCTCCCATGACCAAGACTTGGCAAGAGCTTTTTGACGATTGGCCTGATCGCAGCATGCGAATTGTTGCCAACAAGGACAACATACGTGCCATAAAAGAAGTCATGTTCTTTGGCTATTTTGCACCACTGGAATCGTGGTGCGAACGCAATTTCAGCAGTGCATTCTACCTGTGGTCAGACGAGACTGCCATCAAGCTGATCATCCCTGATGCCAACGACCGCATGCTGTGGATGCTGACCTGGAATCAGGGACTGCCTGCCCCTGGCGAACTAGATGAAGTTATGCGAATAGTGATCTCTGCAGATTATGGTTGACGTTCCTGTAGACTGTGTTATGTATAGTGTATGTTGTGTGCACAAGGGAACCGCGCTATGAAGTTTGTCATAGTACAAAGCAGCAAGCTAGAAAAGATCGCCGAAGCCCACAGCTTTACTGGGGGCGAATACGGCGTGTGGTATCACAACGGTCAGATGGTAAGTTACCGGGAAGAATTTGACCGGGACGAAGATCGTTACTACTACGACTACTACGTCCGCGAAGACTTTGTACTGAGCCAAGCCTAACTGGGAGATTGGGATCATGGGAATCGCTCGCAAAAATGAAAATGGCGTCTATGTAACGTATGATAGCATCAGCTGTAGTCGTTACAGCTTTGAAGGCACCGCCGAAAGTTTAAAGGCTTACATTGACTCTGTTGTTGAAGAAGCCAATTCCAAAGGTATGATTGGTGATGGTATCTTTGACATAAACATGAACCGCGGATTCTATGATGACTATGAATTAAACATTACGTATGAATTTTATCGAGTGGAAAACGATAAAGAACGTGCTACTCGTGAAAAAGCCGAAGCTGCTGAAAAAGATCGTAAAGCCAAAGATCGTAAGAAAGCTGCTGAAAAGCGCAAGCTGAAAGCTGATGCTGAGTATGCCGAATACGAACGGTTGAAAGCCAAGTTTGGGGATTGACACTGTCTACCAGACTGTGTATACAGCACACAACACACACAGAAAGGACTACAATATGCAGGACGTTACTATTGTTGCAGGCAGTTACCGTAACCAGCCGCTGACCGATGTGCGCTGCATGTTGGTGCAGCCTATCAAGATGGGAAGCCGTGGTTGGTATGGCAACTTTCAAATACCGGGTATGGGTAGCATTCGTGTGCAACTGCCCAGCGAATCTAGCTTGTCCTATCACGGCACGCTGAAGTCGCCAGAGTTGGCAGCTGCTGAAGAAATCACTGACGAGCAGATTGCCAAGCGTATTGAGGATCGATTCAACATTCTCAATGAGATCACTGCAGGGGTTGCGTCTGATACAGTGCGCAGTTTGATTGTCAGCGGTGCGCCTGGCATGGGCAAGAGCGTGGGCATCCAAAACATCTTGGATCGCGAGATGTCGCTGAACGGCATTGAATACAACAAGATCAGCGGCAGCATTGTCAGCGCATTCCAACTGTATCAAGTGTTGTTTGACAATGCAGAGCCCAACAGCGTGCTTATCCTCGATGACTGCGACAGCTTGCTGTTTGATTCAGACTGCGTTAACTTGCTCAAAGCTGCGCTGGAAAGCGGCGACCGTCCGCGCATGGTTAGCTATAACAGCGAAAGCGTGGTCAAGCTGGGTATGCCCAAAACGTTTGAATTCAATGGTCGCGTGATTTTCATCACCAACTTGGATTTCCAACAGATCATTGACAAGGATCGCGGTGCTGCCAAGCACATCTCTGCACTGGTTGACCGTAGCTTGTATTTGGATCTCAGCATGCACACTCGGCGTGAGATCTGGTGCCGGGTTGAGACCATGGTTCGCAAGCATCGCATGCTCAAGTCGTTCTGCTTTGACGAGCCGGTTATCGACATGCTGTTGGATTATGTCAAGGAACGCCGCGATGATTTTCGTCGGCTAAGCTTGCGGACTGTGGTTCAGCTTGCGCAGTTTGCCAAAACCAGCCCCGACGGTTGGCGTCGCATGAGCGAAGCATTCCAGATCCGGCCGCGCTGATGGCAACCAAGTTAAGAACAGTTGAGGAAACAATCCGCTTGTTTCCTCATCATGTGCGGATCAAACCTGTAAAAGTAGCAGCCTACGGCCGTTCAAACATGCGCGAATGGTTTTCCGAGCATCAGATACGAGTGCACCATTTGTACGGCGATGCAGCAGATGTATATTGGGAGACAGGCTGGTCCAACTTTTACTTCAAACGCGACACGCATGCTGTACTTTTTAAATTAACGTGGCTATAATCTAGCTAAGTCCGGGAGATGTACGATGAAACAATATGTGATTGCAGTCTATGAAGGTTTGATCAAGATTGGTCAACGAGTTGAATCAGATGCAAAAATTGCAGGATATATCTCTGATTGGTACAAGAGCCAAGGATATGAAACCCAGGTTCAGGTATTTGAATATGAGGGGAATGCACGATGACATTGGTTAATCTTGACGGATCATTTTTCAACGTGGATCGCATAGTAGCGATCACTCGCTGTAACAAGATTGGCCCAAGAGATACGACCTATATCTGGTTTAGTGCATGCGAAGACGACTACTTCCAGGTAAACATGACACTTGACCAAGTGATTGATACTATCGCGGCCAAGGTTGCTGGACTGTGAACACTCACAGCCGGTTCTATGCAGTGGTTGACGCACTGAACAAGACAGAATACTATGTGTATCCGGGTGATATTGAACTTGGCGACGATAAGTGGATGCACAACGGCGTGCAGATTACCTTAAACCAAGACGGCACGGCGTGGAGCATTACTACCAACGAACTAGACGTGAGCATCCACGATAAATGGGGAGATACTATACTATTTGATCGCGGCACACCAGATGACTTAGAACGGCTATATGTACAAATGAGGTTAACGCATGGCTAACTACACACCAGACAACTGGGTTGTTATCAAGTTTAAAGGTGACGACCCACACTATCGCGTGCTCGTTGGATGGTCGGGCGGCTACAGTGATGGTGATTCATGGCGCATGAACAGCGGCATCGTCAGGGTTGAAGAGACTGAACACGCATTCCTTTTCTATGGTGCATCTGGATCTTGTTATGAAGGCCGCAAGACTGGATATTGCTTGCGCAAGAACAACGCATATATTTGGACGCAGCTGCAAGAACTGCACGGCGACAAGGTTGAGATCATGCCAGAAACTACCGACTGGCTCAGCATGGATTGGATCATCAAATGATCATGTTTGAAACAGTGCTGAACCTGGTGGCTGGTGGTATACTAGGGTATCTCATAAGCGACACTGCTTACAAAGCATACGGTACGGACAGCACCAGAGGCTTACTTACGATCTTGGCTATACTGGCTTGCCTACTAGTGCACGTCATCGCATCGGAGCGCATACACAAGCAGAACTTTCTAAACATGTTGCGGTCTGAAATAGAGCAAGGAGCGATCCAATGATTAACAACTATGTGCGATATCGAAACTGGTATTTCGAACATCAAGCACCGCATGAATGGCCACTTAGGCCGCAAGAAGCATTCAAGCAACACATCAACGCAATGACGCAGTACGAGCTGCTAGAAACGCTTGAAGGGTTCGGCGAAGAAGACAACGACGAATACGCGCCTGGGTCTGTACCTGAGAAACTGATGTTGGAGATGTTTGATGACGACGTTTAACGACTGGTTTGACGAGATTGAAGTGTTTAGTGCTCGGTCCGAACGGTTCTACGACGACTTTAACTCTAGAGAATCTGTGAGGATGACGCTTTGGCTCAAGGCTGCGTATGAACAAGGCAGCGAAAACGCAGCATCTGCTCGCGTTGAGCAGTTGGAAGCAGCGTGTTGGCGTATGCAAGAACAGCGCGATCGTGCTGTTGGCTGGCGCGACAGTGATCAACTGCGTGCAGACACTGCAGAAGCCAAGCTGGCAAAAGCTGTAGCTGCACTGCAAGAAATTGCCCAAGGTCCTTATAAGGCTGAGCAAATGGCAGCATGGATTGACCGCACGATGTCTCAAACTAGTAGTGTGCTAGCTGAAATAAAGGCGAGTAAATGATGAATGACCAAGAACTGATCGAACGTCTGCGGGAAGGTAAGGCTGAATACTTTGTGCAAACTTTTGCCGCCGACCGCATCGAGGAGTTGGTGAAAGAGCGGGATGAAGCCCGCATTGCTATAAACCAGATTGGTGAAGCAATGGGCGTTTTAGGAATTGTCCAATGCCTAGGTGACATTGTTGCCGAGGCCAAAAAGAGGTTTGCCAAGCTGGCCAAGGCGGTGGAGGCGCTGAAGTTTTACGCACCTCAAACTGTTGGCGGGATTACGTTTGTTGGTGGTGATGACGCAGGTAAACGTGCCAGCGCTGCACTAGCCGAACTGGAGAAGATGTGATGGGCGGCATGAGCCAATATTTGTTCAAGCTAGAAGCTGATTTGGACCTAGCCGAAGCCGAATGCAAGCGATTAACTGACGACCGCGACTCGTGGAAAGATAAGTTCGAAAAATTAGAGCGAGAACGAGATGCGCTGCAACTCGTGCTGAAGTTCTATGAAGTAGATAATAAATCTACTCACGCTATCCTAGCAAAGGCAGCAGCAGCACTGGATGAAGCAATTTATCTGCTTGATCCAGACGAGGAAGATATCGCTAAGGAAACTGGGCTGTATCGTATCGTGACTACTCGTGCTTTGATCGGGGATGTAAAATCTCTGTCTGACGACCTAAAATAGTGGTTGACAGGCCCTATATCTATGTTATTGTACGGTATAGAGCAAAACACACACGGAGCAAACAAGATGGATATCAAGCAGATCAATGCCGCAATCCTCGCAGGCGACTTCAACATGGACGAGCTGCGCAGCATCTGGGACACGGTCAAGCGTGCCAATCAGCGTGCTAGCTTGATGAAGGCTCGGGATTTCATCGTTGGCGACAAGGTCAAGTTCACTGACCGCGCTGGGCGCACCTATGAGGGCACTGTGTCCAAGGTTGCGATCAAGAACTTGGTCATTGCTACTCCGCTGGGTGCGTATCGCGTGCCTGCTAACATGCTCCAAGCAGCGTAAGGATACGAGAACATGCATACACTTGCAGCTATGGTTGTTGGCGCAGTGATTGGCGCTGTTGTTATGGACTTCATGTGGGCCTGGCGCTTGGGTATTCCGCAGCGCATGTGGTACCGTTACACTCAGCGCAACAAGGATTAACATGCCCAAGCTTTTTATCTTAATTGGCGTGCCCGGATCAGGTAAGAGCACTTGGATTCGGTCGCGCAATCATGATGCAGTCATAGCCAGCACAGATGACAAGATCGAAGCTGCAGCAGCTGCGCAGGGCAAGACCTACAACGAAGTGTTTGACGCTGAGATCAAAGCTGCTACTGCAGCTATGCGCGAAGATGTCAAGCAAGCTGTGCGAGACAAGCGCGACATCATCTGGGATCAAACCAACCTCACTGCCAAGACACGCCGCGGCAAGATGGGGCAGGTTCCCAAGAGCTATGAACGCATTGCACTGTTCTTTCCCACGCCTGATGGTGAGGAATTAGAGCGTCGATTGGCCGGCCGTCCTGGCAAGACAATTCCGGCACATGTGATGGCAAGCATGCTGGCAAGCTTGCAACCGCCCATGATCGACGAAGATTTTGACGCAATCTACGAGGTACCGGCACAGAGCTGACTGCCTCGTAGATCACAACACACAGTGAGATAGTATCGTGCCTCGAATCAAAGCATACAAGAACGCAGGAAAGATCATACCTGTAGCAGATGCCAAGATTGGTATTGCCTTCAAATGTCCATGGACTGGCAAGCTGTTTGGTGACAAGCGTGGCTATGTCGCGCACCTAAAAGTTCTCAGAGCTGATCGGATACATCGACAGATCCGTGTGAAACGCATGTCTCGCCTCAAAGAAGAGCTGTGGTCTCGCAGCGATTTTCACAGCGTGGTCAGTTGGATTGAGCTGCATCCAGAAGTGCTGTTTGATGCAGTCATGGACCGTGGTCATGAAGGGTGGGCTGATCGCAGGGCGCATCTGCGCAGTGACTTTTGGATCAAGATCACTTATCTAAAGATGCAATACAGCGACAGCGTCAGCAACAGCCACAGCGCACCTAGGGGAAAACATACCAACTGGGGCGGCGCCAACAAAGACATTCCTCGCGGCTATCCTGGCTGGTCTGGACACATAGAATTCCAGCTTAGCCACGATCTGAGCTTTGGATCAGACATCCTCAAAACTCTGCGGATCCACACTGGGTCTGGCGGGGGTACCAGCGGACAACGCTATGGATACGACGTGACTTTCTGGGCAGATGATTGGCCTGGTCTCAACATGATGCGTGCTCTGACTGATGGGTCTGAAAATACCGTGATCTACGGTGAACCACGCTACTTTAAATAGGGTGCTGCCAGCAATTTACAGATGCTAAATCACTGAAATTGCTGGCAGAAAAATGTGAAAAATAGTGGTTGACAGCACATACAGCTATGCTATTATACCAAAGTTGAAGCAAACACATTGGAGTTTACACATGGATAAGCTTTTTACGGTAGCTGGTTACAGCACGCACAACAGTGAGACTAAGGTTCGTTTTGCCACCAGCATGGACCGTGTAAAGGTCCTCGCACGCAACGGGCATACAGACATCAAGCTGCAGGAATTGCCCCGTGCTATGACCAAGGCAGATGCAGTAGCGTATCTGGAATCTAGTGCTGTTGTGGCTCCTGCAGTTGCGGCTGAGATGCCCGATGCTGTAGCTGACGCTAGGGCCAAGAACCTCGAGACGATCCGCCGTGTGCATCAGCGCATGAAAGCTGCTGAAGCACGTAGCGGTTTGCGGGAAGAAGCCAAAGCGGAAGTGGAAGAGTTGGAATTCATCTGAGTGTTGATCTAGACGGCCTGTATGCACACAGGTATTATCGATATCCAACACGCGAACCATGGCTGCCATGGTTCGCGTGGCGGCCTATTCGCATGATCTATTGGTATGACGAATATCCATTTAGCGCAGATTGTCCAATCAAGTTAAGCAAGATTGTGTGGCTGAAGACCATACTGCGCAGGCGCGTGCTTGATAGCCGTGCAGGACCCGGCAGGGAATTTGCGCCACCTGTCAAATATACGGAATATACCACACTGTTTGATCTGCTCAAATGGGGCAGCAGCGAGTAAATAGCTCATGCAGATTAGAGAACTCTTAGAAGGTGGTTGGGACACGACTGTGACACAGGGCACAGTGATCAAGCCTGCCACAGTAAAGATCACGCTGGCCAAGGTACAGCAGTTTGTCACAGATTTCAACAGATGGCTTAGCGCTACTAACCAAGGTCCGGTGGCGCTGGGCAGACCCACTGGGTCGGGCACCTATCATGAGATAGACAGCAAAGAGCATCCCGACAAGGTCTACGGCGACATCGACCTGCAGATGATTGCCCCAGATGTGCAGGGTACTAGCTACGGTCAATACACCACACATTGGAACAGGCTAGCTGACGAATTCGTCAAAAGCAACACGCCAAACTATATACACACAGGTGAAAGCAAGCCAGGGCATCCAATATTTCAGATTGGCCCCGATCAGTATGTACAAGTAGACTTCATGTGGCACCCACCGCATCTCAAGGATTGGGGTGCTGCTCGCGTCACTCCGGAGCGCGGCATCAAGGGATTGCTTACTGGTAACATGTACAGCGTGCTGGGAGAGCTGCTAGACATGAGCATACAGCATGCAGGTGTGCAGCTCAAGACCATAGATGGCAAGCATGTGCCGTTCAGCAAGCAAAAAGGCGCTGTGGTAAAGACCATCAGCACTGATCCAAGATCGTTTATATACGACATCTTCATGAACGAGTACCAACAGATCACAGGGCAAGAGCCTGGCACTGCCAAGGTTGACCAGCTGCTAGATAGGTTCAGAGGCAACGACCCAAGCGATGTCAAGATCAGCAAGCTGATCAATGCTGTGAAAGGTTTAGCACGTAGCTTTCAGATCAACGGTATGTATGGCAAGCAGGACCTTGCAGGCTTTGGCGATGCACACGACTTCTTGAATAAGTTCATGCAACGTTATGAAGAAAAGGCCATGACAGACGTCAACGCTAAGAAGCGCGACAAAGCTGAGACACCAGAAGCCAAGGCTCGTGCAGAAGCTGATCGTCAGAAAGTGCTTAGCGGTCTGGATACTGTAAAGGGCTTGTTCAATCTATGATACGTTATCGCAGCGTTTGGATATCAGATGTGCATCTAGGTACCAGGATGAGCAATGCAGCCGCACTGCTGGAGTTCTTCAAGACTTTTGAGACAGATAAACTGTTTCTAGTTGGCGATATCATTGATGGTTGGGCATTAAGCAAAAGTTTTTATTGGCCACAAGCACACAATGATGTGATACAGAAGATACTACGGCAAGCCCGCAAAGGCACTGCAGTGACCTACCTGCCTGGAAACCACGACGAGTTTCTGCGCAACTTTGGTGACCACATATTTGGCAACGTCAGATTGATCGACAGTTGCATATATCACGCAGCCGACGGTAAGTGCTACAAGGTCATACATGGCGACCAGTTCGACGTAGTGATCAAACATGCCAAATGGCTGGCACATCTAGGCAGCTGGGCATATGACATGCTGATTGCACTTAACGTGACGGTTGGCAGCGTGCGTCGGATGCTGAAACTTGAACCGTGGAGCCTCAGCGCTTGGGCCAAGTACAAGGTCAAACAGGCTGTGAACTTTATCGGAAACTACGAAGAGAACCTCAGCGGTTATGCCAAAGCACACGGCTGTGACGGTATCATATGTGGGCACATACATCACCCTAACATCAGAGACATAGACGGAATTGTCTACATGAACTGCGGTGATTTTTGTGAAAGCTGCACTGCATTGGTTGAACACGAAGACGGACGCTGGGAGATCATTAGATGGCCACTAAACTCTGTATCGTAACTGATGCTTGGCTACCACAAATAAACGGTGTAGTTACAACACTGACCAACTTGGTACGAGAAGCCGAAGCTGCTGGCTGGGAAGTGTTGGTCATACATCCAGGGTTGTTCCCCAATCGTCCTGCGCCTGGATATCCAGAAGTGCAGATATGTTGGCCATGGGGTGTTCGCAAGATGGTTCGCAAGTTTAACCCCGATCATCTGCACATAGCCACTGAAGGACCACTGGGACTGATGGCACGCATCAGCTTTCGCCGCTGGGTACTGACCACTGCTTATCACACGCAATGGGCACCAATCTTCAAGCGCATGTTTGGATTGCCCGAGCAACTGACCTGGGGCTTTATGCGTTGGTTCCACGATCACGGCAAGGTCATGGTGCCTACACCCAGCATACAGCGCGAACTGATAGACCAGGGTGTCAAAGCAGAAGTTGTGCTGTTTAGCAGAGGTGTTAACCTGGACAAATTGACTCCTACTGTAGAGCATACAACAAATCTACGACCGCGCATACTAAGCGTTAGCAGAGTCAGCGTAGAAAAGAATCTAGAAGCATTTTGTCAGTTAGATGCTGATAGATATGATCTAGTATTGGTAGGCGACGGTCCGCATCTAGCATCGCTACGAGCCCAGTATCCACGAGTACACTACACAGGTATGCTGCACGGATCAGAGCTAGCAAATGAGTATGTTCGTGCAGACTGTATGGTGTTCACCAGCCGTAGCGATACCTTTGGGCTAGTGATAATTGAATCACAGTGCATGGGAACACCTGTTGCTGCGTATCCAGTCAAGGGACCAATAGACGTGATATTACCAGAGACTGGTTGCATGCGCGACGATATTGATGCTGCTATCACTGCTGCACTACAGCTGGACAGGGAAGTCTGCCAACGTATTGCTAGGGCCAAGTTTAGTTGGTTACATGCTTGGCTACAGTTCAAAGACAATCTAGTTTCACACGACAGCTGATCGTAACATGGCCGTCTACATACTGTATCATAATGTTAGATCTGATAATATCCCACAATGGAATTATATACCTGACCCGCAGCAACTAACTAATTGGTCAGCTGATCCGGCACAGTTTGATATGAAGTTCATAGAAAACATGCCTAACACTGCTGTTGCGTATGCTAGGATAGAAGACGTTCCGGTAGGCAGCAATTGGTTGTATCCCCTGCACAATCTATACAACAATTCAGTTTATACTCGCTCAGATCTGAAGATATTTGATCATTTCATGTCTGTGCCTAGGCTTTGGGATGATCTCTTAGCCGGATGTGGTAGGATACTCTATGATGTTAGCCGTGAGGGATTTTTATTCCCAAATTTCGTACTTGGGCAAGTAGAAGGATTTTTTAAACAGAACGGCATACCATTAGACCGGGTTGTGTTTGGAACTAGTGCTGCTAATGCTGGTGAGATATTTCTACAAAACGGCTACACTATGCAGTCATTATCGTTTCAGCAACTTGAATTGGAATCAAGTTGGTGGTCGCAACACTTGCCAACTGTACCACTGCATCGTACCATAGATAAACGATTCTTATGCTTTAACCGATTGTACAAATATCGGCTGCACCGACTGCAACTACTAGCCAAGCTGCACCGTAGAGATCTGTTGGGACAGTTCTACTACAGCATGTTGGACGGCGTTGACGACATCGACATAGTTGCAGCTGCAGCGCAGTTAGTAGGTACAGAGCCAGCTAGCTATGATACCATTAGTGCAATGAGAGAACTCAAACCCAGAATGCCAATGCTGTTGGATACTGATGATTTGAAAACCAATCTGGCCTGGGAACACACTGATACTGTAGAATCATATTACCGTCGCACGGGTATCAGCATAGTAACAGAAACCTTGTTCCACGATGGTGAGATATTGGTGAGCGAGAAGACCTGGCATCCCGTGCGCATGCAGCAGCCATTCATCGTGCTGAATGGCCCCGGCGCATTACAGCATCTCAGAGATCTCGGCTACAAGACGTTTGGCCAATGGTGGGACGAAGGCTATGACACGATTGCAGATCCGTATGACCGTTTGGATGCTGTCGAACAGCTGATAGCAGATATCGCCAGTTGGTCCGACACTAAGTTTGCACAGTTCGTAGCAGAGTCTGCAGCAGTGTGCCAGCACAATCTGATCCACTTGCAGTCGGCACACACCCGCATAAGCTACGACAGCAAATTAAAGGCATTGTTCATATAAGATTCCGCT
>Ga0209596_1000380_pt1 | contig 41508 bp, 45 predicted proteins | sample M_130807_MF_Meta_FD_187314 | JGI IMG/M metagenome (GOLD analysis project Ga0209596, IMG submission 187314) | Freshwater microbial communities from Lake Montjoie, Canada to study carbon cycling - M_130807_MF_MetaG (SPAdes) (version 2) | ecosystem: Environmental > Aquatic > Freshwater > Lake...
CCGACCGTGATCCAACCGACCCCCCCTCGCGGGGGGTCGGCTGATCTCGTCCGTTCACTTGTCAAGCAATCGCTGACAACTCTCACCCGATCTCGAAAGGATCACCGCCATGAAAGTCACTATTCTCGTACCGAACCACGCGCGGCTCTCCGCGCAGGTGCATGAATTGCACCGCTCCATTACGGAGATTCACGAGGACCAGCGCCCAGTCACTGGGAGCCACCTCGCGATTCTGCAAACGCGGGTCGCCCTTCTCCGCCAGATTGAGGCGGTCCATGATTCATGGACAGGGCAATGGGAAGCGCGGCTCGCGCAGGCGGCAGCGCGTGTCGACGACAGTGCCACCCGCACGGACGAAATTGAGACCTTGATCGCCTCGATGCGGAACCCTGCAAATTGGACCACCCTGACCGCGAGCAGCGCAACCATCGCGCTCTCCGCGCTCAGGCAGTACGGGGTCAGTCGCGGCGAAATGCATCAATTCGTCTTTGAAAATGACGGGTCGATCGACGCTTGGGGTTGGGATCCCGACTGTGACTCTGAGTCGGAAATGACTTGGCGGGTGCGGATCCGCATCGCGAAGGGAGGTGCGGCATGAAACGGCAGACCGACCCCACTCTCCTCGATCTCATCGGAGGGGCGATCACAATGATCGCCCTATTCATCGTCCTTCTGTTCATCGCAATCTAACACTCTGTCACTTGTCTCAGTTGCAATCAGTTGCTACGCTCTACTAGCCGCAGGGGAATTACCCCCTGCCGCCTACCTCGAAAGGGTATTCAGTCATGGCTCACGAAATTCGCTCGAATGATCAAGTCGTCCTCGCTCGCACCTCCGCATGGCACGGGTTGGGGGTGGTCGTCGCCGACCAGTTCTCCCCCGCTGAGGCGCTTCGCCTTGGCAAACTCGACTGGACTGTCGAGGAGTCGACCGCACTCACCGCCACCTTTGTCGAGGTCGACGGTGGCGCCACGCGGAATGTTGTGGAGACGCACAAGACGCTGCGTCGATCCGATGACAAGTCGGTCCTCGCCACCGTTGGCGCGGGGTACACGGTGGTCCAGAACTCGACGCTGGCGGACATCGCCGCCGCGTTCAACTCGACGGGGCAAGTCAAGTGCGAGACGGCAGGCTCCCTGTTCGGGGGCTGCAAACTCTGGTTCCTGCTCGCAGGCGAGACGGTCGATGTCGGCAAGCGCGGCGACCTCGTCAACCGCTATGTGATGCTTCACAACGCGCACGATGGGACTGCCTCTCTGGGAGGCGACATCGTGACGGAGCGGGTCGTGTGCAACAACACCTTTATGGGCGCGCTCGCGGAGAGCGCTCGCAAGGGTGGATCGTTCTTCCGATTCCGCCACACCAAGGGTGTGACAATCCGTGTTGAGGACGCGAAGGATGCGCTCAAGGCGTATTCAGCGCAGGCTGCGAAGGACGACAGCGCCATGCAGGCGCTCGCGTCCAAGCGCATGACGATGGCTGAGATTCAGTCTCTCTGGACTGAGGTCTTGATCGCAATGGACGGACCGATCTCCCTGAACCCCAAGACGGAGCAGGAGTCGACCCGCCGCGCCAAGGCGATCGAGGAGTACGCGGAGATGTCTCGCGTGTTCGACAGTGAGTCGCGCCTCTTCGGCGCCACGGCTTGGGTCGCAGCCAACGCTGCAACCCACCTGATTCAGCACTCTCGCGGTCGCCTCAAGGGTGACGCGCGAGTCAGCGCCGACCTGTTCGGCTCCTACGCCGACGACAAGCGCATCGTGATGCGCGCAGCGTTGGCGACAATCTAACACCGCAAGAGCAGGGGGGGCATCCGCGTGGATGCCCCCCTTGTTCATTTACACAAAGGAATTGCAATGCCAGACAACTCTCCCGACTCCCGATGCACCAGTATCTCGCTACGGCGCGACACGAAGGCAACGCTCGACGCGCTGGCGGTCGCAGGGCGCCGCAGCCGAACGGCAACGGTGGAACTGCTCATCGACGCCTACCTGCGCGACAACCCCACCATTGCAGGTGTGGTCGAGAGCGCTCTGAAGCACTGAAAAAAATAGGCGCGATCAGATGGTCTGAACGCGCCCATGAAAGGAACACACGAGGAACTCTAGCATGGAATCAGGAATCTACACACTCAAGGACGCGGAATACTTTGCGCTCGACATCCCGTCGAGCAGCACCACCAAGGTCTTCCTGACAAGGACCAACGCTCACGCTGCTCACGAGCGTGAGAACCCCACCGACAGCGATGCATTCACACTGGGCGCGCTAGTTCACGCCCTCGTGCTGACGCCGCACACGGTCGACACCGACTTCATTCGTGTCGGGAAGGTCGATCGGCGCACGACCGCAGGGAAAGCCGAATGGGAGTCGGCGGTCAAGCGCGCAGCGCTGGCAAGCGCTCGCATCGTCAGCGACGACCAGTTCACGCTGGCGAGCGCGATGGCGAGCGCCGTGATGACCTTCCCCGCATGGGTCAGGTTGTCTGAGATGATCAGCCACCGCGAGGTTGCCATCATTGGCAACATTGGCGGAACGCCTAGCAAGTCGAAGGTGGACGGCGCAAGCGACGACTTCACTATCATCGTCGACCTGAAGACCTGCCAGTCAGCCGCGCCGCGTGAGTTTGCGCGCGCCTGCGCCCAGTTCCAATACGCCTATCAGGCGGCGTTCTACCGCGCCGTAGCGGGGTCCATCGGCAAGACGGTCAGGGATTTCGTGTTCGTCTGCGTGGAGAAGGAACCGCCGCATTGCGTTGCCGTGTATCGCCTCGCCGATCGAGCGATCGATGAGGCGGAGAAGTTGATCATCCCTGCCGTGCGCCGATGGGGACTCGTCAAGCAAGGTTCGACCGAAGGGTATCCGACATTCATTCAAGATCTCGACCTGCCCGAATGGGCTTACGAAAAGAAGGAAACACCATGAGCGACAACTCAATCATTCTCGATCAGGAGCGTATCGACCTCATCGCACGGACCATCGCCAAGGGCGCCACGCCAGACGAACTGGCACTGTTCGCGCAGATCTGCCAGAGGACGGGTCTCGACCCATTCGCTCGACAGATCTTCGCAATCAAGCGCTGGGACGCGCGAGAGAAGAGGGAGGTGATGCAGACGCAGGTCAGCATCGACGGCGCGCGACTGGTCGCGCAGCGGAGCGGTGAATACGCAGGACAAGACGGTCCGTTCTGGTGCGGGACAGACGGAGTTTGGCGGGATGTGTGGCTGAGCGCCACGCCGCCAACGGCTGCACGGGTCGGCGTGTTGCGTCGAGGCTTTGCCGCGCCGCTGTACGCGGTCGCCCTGTGGGCGGAGTATGCCCAGAAGAACAGGGACGGAGACGCCACGCCGATGTGGGCGCGCATGCCGACCGTGATGCTGGCGAAGTGCGCGGAAGCCTTGGCGCTTCGCAAAGCGTTCCCCGCCGAACTCAGCGGGGTCTACACGCCAGAGGAGATGGCGCAGGCTGACAGCCCAGAGCCTCGCGCTGCCTCTCTGGCGCCTCTCAGTGATCGGGCGAGGGCATTGAACGCCGCTGTCGTCGAGCGCCCCACGCAGGCGCTGCCTGCTCCTGTTGAGGAGCCGAACGAAGACCACCACACCTTCTATGTCGAGTCGATCGAGTCGACCAAGAACGCAGCGGGTGCGACAGTCTGGAAGATCACCAGCACGAGCGGCAAGACTTATGCCTGCCTCGATCAGATGATCATCGAGGACATCGGTATCGCCAAGGCTGCGGATCGCGCCATCACGGCGGAGGTGCAGAAGCGCGGCAAGAATCTGGTCATCCTCTCAGTGGAGGGCGTGACCGAATGAACGAACCAGATCTATTCGATCTGGCTAAAGCGGAGCGCCTGCGCGATCGAGGGATCGCGCAGGCGTCTTCGTCTAGGACAGATCTACTGGCGGAAGCAAAGCACATCGCAGTCGCGCTCTCTTGGTCAAAGAACGAAGTCACTTCAGACGATGTCGCTCGTGAGATGGCGCGTCGAGGACTTCACTACTCTGAACTGGGACCAGCCGCAGGCGCCATCTTTCGGCGCGGTTGGGAGTGGACGGGTCGCATGGTGAATTCGCATAGGGTTGCGAATCATGCGGCTGCGTTGAAGGTATGGCGACGAAAGGAAACACCATGAAAGACATCATCAGCGTAGTGCTCGCTGCAATCACCCTCGCGTGTTGCATGTTCACTCTGTACACGCTTCTCGCACCACTCATTAAAGAGGAGGAAAAGAATGACGAATCCTGACATCGTCGAAGTTATCAAAGCGCGTCTTGAGGGATGTCGCTGCCACCGATTTTCTACTGGCAATCGGTGCGGCGGATGCGAGCATGACGCTCGCTGCCTCGCCGAAATCGAGCGGATGCGCGAGGAAAACGAAGAGTGGAAGATTGAAGCAGATAGACTGGCTGACATGTTGGAAAATGAAGACAAGTTGATCCAACAGCGCGAACAGTTTCGGCGCGAGCGCGACGAGGCGCGGCGGCTTGCTTGCAGAGGACTGGCTCTCGAAACCTACCACGCTGCACAATTTATAGGAGCACCGTGCGCACTCACCGCCGACGAGATTGCGCTTGAGCGCGGCTGGGACTGTTTCAAGGAGAGAGCGGAGGTTGGCGCGTGAAATTTCTCATTGACGCAAATCGAAATCATGTTTCGGAACTCATGCTCCAGTACCCAACTTTGGTGCGCGGACAACTGCTGACTCCCCTAACGCGATTCACGAACGCAGAGGAGGGGGATTTTGCAATTGACAATGGAGCGTTTAGCGGATTCCGACACAAGGATTTCTCCGCGTTGCTCGCTCGCGAAGAAAAAAATAAATCGCGATGCCTGTTCGTCGCGGTTCCTGATGTTGTCGGAGATGCCCGTAGGACGCTGGAGATTTTCAAGCATCGGCATGGGCTTATTCGCAACTGGTCGTTGGCTCTAGTTGCGCAGGACGGCATGGAAAATCTAGAGATCCCGTGGTCGGAAATTGAAGCGATCTTCGTCGGCGGCTGCGATCCGTGGAAGGACAGCAAATCCTCTCTCGACATTGTGCGAACGGCGAAAACGCTTGGCAAATTTGTTCATGTTGGGCGCGTAAACACATTTAAAAGATTTGATCGGTTCGCACAGATCGGCGCGGATACTTGCGATGGATCTGGCGTAGCGATTTATAGTGATGATAAGTTGGGGGAAATCCAACGAGCCATGCACACGAACAAAGAAAAGAATCTGTGGGATACACCATGAATACCAAGCGAAAGTGGATCACGACGACCTTCGAGGAAATTGCTCTCTGGGATGGTCTCGATTCGGCACTGGTCGGTGTCGTTACGCGGTGCGGAGAACGACATCCGATTGCAGTCTACGAACACAGCGCGCTCCTCAAGGCGCTGGCAAGGGAAATGTCGTTCGACGACGCGGTCGAGTGGATCGATGTCAACATCAACGGCGCGTACATCGGTCCGCTCACACCATTCACGATGACGATGGCGCCTCGTACCTCGCGCAAGCAGACCAAGTCATCGAGCGTAATTGCGGAGGCGAACGAGATCGTCCGCCTGCGCAACGCCCTACAGAAGATTGCCGAAATGAGGGAGGAACCGTACTGCGCTGACTTTGCGCGGGACATCCTCGATCGACGGGAGGTTCCGTGAACATCTTCAGCATCGTAGATTGCATCAACAAAGAATTTCCGTGCGAGAACTTCAGAGGACCACTGCTTCGGCATCAGCGCACAATCATGGTCGGAGCCGCGTATGAACTACCGCGCGTCCGCCCCAGTAGTGTTGATGTCGCAGACGCAATCGGAATCTCTAGGATGCAGGTAAAGGAGCGCCTAAATAACTGGCACGAGATGGACTGGCGCGACCGTCATGGTTGGCTGCTCCTCATCAGCGAAAGGATGCGTCGTGAAACGAAGCCCGTGGATGCCCCTCTATGTCGATGACTGCCTTGCGTCATGCGCTGACCTCACAGCGGAGGAGTTCGGTGGTTACATGCGCCTGCTCATGTACATCTGGTCTCGTGGACCCATCGAGGCTGACGAGGCTGTCGTGTGTCGAGTCGCTGGAGTTTCACCCAAGGTATGGCTGCGCATCTCCAAACGATTTGACGCTTGTAAACGAGAGGACGGGACTAATGGGTGGAGCCAGCGCCGACTAGAGGCTGAGCGCCTCAAGCGTTGGGCAAAGAGCGAGGAAAGATCCGCCAGTGGTAAGCGCGGAGCAGCGTCGAGATGGAATGGCTCAGCCAATGGCTCAGCCAATAGCAAACCGATGGCATGCCACAACCACAACCAGATAAGTAAGTCCAATGTGGTTTCCACGAGCGGCGAAACGCGGACAGCGCCCCCCTTTGAGGGGGGGGGCTTGCCGCGACTCATCATCAAGTCGGGCGACGAGACCGACGATGCGACCGAACGCAATCGAGCCTTCGTCAGAGCGCACAGGAGCAAACCGTGAACGCCGTACTGATTCCATATCCGCCGATAATCCTTTCGCCGAACTCTCGAACCCACTACATGACCAAGCACAAGGCGGTGTCGGAGTACAGGAAACTCACGGCTTACCACGGGGCTGGCAAGGAATGCCTCCAGAATCCCGTCTGCGCCATTGTTCCGCTCGTGACCACCCGCAGGCGCCGCGACATCGACAATGTCTTGGCGAGCCTCAAGGCGGCTCTGGACGGATTGACGGATGCGGGGTGGTGGAAGGACGACCACGACATTCGGGGCTACCACCTAGTGCCAGAGATATACAGCCCCAAGTTCGGAGACAAGAAGATCCTGATCGTCGCTTGTGAGCAGGAGCATGAACAGGAACTTGCCGTGAGGGTCAAGCGGTTCAGGGAACAGGTCGACATTGGATTGCCAGAGACGGCACTGGCAACCTACTTCGATCTGATCAGCCGACCAGTTTAAAAAAAGCCCCAGCCAATCGGCTGGGGCTGTTTCATTTTTGACCCCTAAGCATTCAGTGTGTGCTGCGGATCAGGTTCCCCTGAAACGCAGCCACCCTCTTGCGAGGGCGGAAGCGCTTGGGGGAAAAGATGCTGGAATGATACAGCGCTATCGATCAAGTTGCAAGTCGTTCGCACTACGAATTACCGACTTCATCAATGCGGCGCGGTCCTTCACCAACTCTCGTCGCTCCATCGGAGTCGCGGTCTTCATGGCTGTGCGGATCTTCTTGAGTTGCTTGTCGACCATGTCGATCTGCAAGCCCAACTGGATCTTGTTCTCGTCGAGACCACGAGCGAGGATCTCAGCCTGCTGTTCCTCAGTTGCCGTCCCTCTTGCCATCGCCTTGTAGCGGTTCATCTCGCCAGCCAGATCATCCTTGATCCCGTACATCGTCTCCGACAAATAACGAGTGTCGGTCGACGCATTTCCCACGAACACGCGCGCCAGCGGGATGCCGCTGATGTCGGTCTCTTCAGGGTTAGTCGCTGCCGTGTACAGCCTCTCGATGTTTCGCCCAGCACCGCTGAAGTAGAACCCTGCCAGATACTGAAGGCTGTTCGGAGACGCGAGGTCTTGGAACGAACCCAGTCCGTTCTCGAATTCGTCTCCGCCGAACAGGCTGTTCAGCCCCTGCGAGGCGCTGATCGCCCACTGGGGTGTTCCGTCAAAGTACTTGTACGACATCGGCATGCCGTCTGTAGTTCCCTGCGGTCGGATCGGTCGACCCATCCAGTTCTGGTTCATGCCGACCTCGAACAGCGGTCGAACAAAGGTCGGCGCCGCAGTGGTCAAGATGCCTTGAATACCCTGACTCGTTACGCCGCTGCCGCCCATCGGATTGAACGCATTCAACGCATCGTTCACCATTCCAACGACCAGATCGGATGTCGACTTCGGTCCCATCGTCGAGTCGGCAAGCCGAACTCCCGCTGAGTACAGGGCATTCCATCCGTAGGACAACGGAAGTTTGAGGTACTTTCCCGAAGCCTTTGGATCCATGAAGATCATGCTGCCCGACTTATCGTATTCAGGAATGTTGTCGTAGTTGTCTCGACCAGTCTTGTCGTCCTTGCCACCCATCGCGCGCGCCATCGCGCCCATCAGGTATCCAAGACCAACCACGCTGATGGCGAAACCCTTGTTTCGATTGACCGCATTACCAATGTTCACAGTTCCTTGGATGCCTGCGTTGATGAACACATACTTGGTATTCATCACAGACTTGCGCAAGCCGCCCTTTCCAAAGTCAACATTGATATCTCGCGCATAGAGACCAGCCTGCGGATCAGAGGCGCCTTCAGAAACCCGTTGAGCAAACGCTGCAACGCGAGTAGCAGTTTCCGCCGCCGTGAAAAACGCTGGATACCAACCAAGAAGAGTGCGCGCCAAGCCTCGATCGTTGGGATCGCGTCGAGCGACACGGGCAGCAATCGCATCGAAGTCAAGGTTCTTGATTTCAATGTCGTTCTCTTTCCAATTGATCATTTGACCACCAGCATCGACGAACCGTGCATACATCGATCCGACTCTTGGCTGGCGCTCAAACCATGCGTCGTGGAACACATCGATCCATGATGGAACCCACTTCGCCGCCATGCCTACTGATGATCGACCGCCCTGCAATGCGGTGTTTGTCAGGATTCCGTTCTGGAAATCCTTAACCATGTTCGTAACTGCGAACACTGGATTGGCTGGTCCAGTTGTCATAAACCGCCATGAGTTGTTGACTACTTGCAGCGCCCTTTCAAATGGTCGCAACGGCATGTTGGGAGAGGTCAGGTTCTGCTGAAGGCGCGGGTTGTTGATCTGGATGATCACCATATCCCCAGCCTCGTAGTTGTTCCCATTGATCGTCATTGGGCGATCAGCGTAGACGCCGAAGTTTCGCGGCTCGTCCATCCAACTACGGTCTGCAACCCTGCGCACTCGACCGTTGGAAACTACCGATCGCATCGGCGTAGGGATGACCTGCGCCCATGCGTTGTCGTTCACATTCTGAACGAGGTTCAAGAACTGCTGACCTACCTCATTGCGAGCCACTCGACGCAGCGTGTCTTCAAACACGAACCCAACCTGAGAGGTGATGTTCTCCGCTGCTGACCGACGACCAGTTCGCTGTGGCATACCACGACCCTGTGTCGATATGCCCCTACCAGTAGCCGTACCCTCCTCTTCAAACAACTCATCGAACGGACGGTTCGGCGCGCCTTGAAGAGGAACATAGTGCGTGTACCTAGTGGTAAGCCGATCGAAAGTTTCTTGGTTGATGAGACCGTTCTGAAGCCTCAGTGCTAGACCTTGACGCAGCATCGCCCTCCAGCGTTCAGCAATGCGATTCATCTGCCCGTAACGACCAGACGCATTCTCCGCCGCAATGATGTTTCCAGCATCAATGTCCGTCATACCAGTACCACCGTCTGGAACCGTGGAGATTCCTGTGGCTGGATCGGTATTGATCTCTGCGATGTATTGGTTTCCACCATTGAGCGCATGTTGCGCGTAGAGGAACTGATCCATCTCATCCACTGCAATGCCATGCTCAGCCTGATCTCGCATGACATCTGCGTAGTTCCGCTCAGCCTCCAATTGCATTGCCGCAATCCTTCCTCCAAGGATTCGCGCTCCCTGATACGGGTTGTGCGTATCAGGAAGGTTGCCTCCAAAGTTCGGCGCCGCTTCCTCACCCATACGCTTCAGTTCTCCGAAGCGATCGATGTAGTTGAGAACCGTTTCATCCTTGGCGCCAAGGATGCCAGTGCGGACGCTGAAGGCTGCTTCAGTATCTGGAGATAGGTCTTCTCGATACTGCTTGAAGAACGGGCTGTTCGATTCTCCGAATGAGTAGATGCGCTTCGAGTCATTGCGCATCGAGAACGGAATGCGAGAGTCAGTCAGATCGAAGTCGCCAGTTCCAGCAACAGCGGACTTGAGCCGATTGGGATTCCACACAACGACAGAGGTGTTGTCTCCGTATACCTCGCGATGCGCAGCCATTGCGGCAGGAACTCGATACTTGTCGATAGGATGTAGCCCACGAGTGTCATCGTTTGAAGTCCATTCTTGCGGGAACATTCCTTGCCACTCACGCCGAAGCGAAGGACTTCGATCGACTCCCTCTGCGTAGTTTTGATATGTGACTGCGTCATGCCCAAGTCGATCAAGTATATTTTGAGCATATTTCAGATGTATCCTGCCCAACCTCCCAATAATATTGTCGTTGTTTACAGGTATCGGAAGACCGATGTCGCTGAAAGCCTCCTCGACATTAAACTTGGTAAGTTTGTCAACCCAATCAAAGTATCGCTGCTTCTCTGTAGCAAACTTGTCGTAGTTGATGCGCTTAACAATGAGAGCGCCGCGCAGAATATCCATCACATCCCAAGTTCCCATATCGGGAAGTTCAAGTGGGTTGTAAGCCGCGATGTACAGCGGGTACATCGTTGGGGTCTTCTTGTTGCTGCTCGTCTTCTTGTGGTCATCAAAGAACTGCTTTGATGCCTCCCAACGCCCAGCATGGAACCCAAGTTGGTCTGATTTGATCTTGTCTCCGTCAAACGAAATGAACCTGCTGTTTCCAGAATGGAACCAAATGTCGTTCGGGACAATCTCGTTCAGCCTGTTGCCATCGTCGAAGAACGCAAACCCATCAGTGTCTGGCTTTGGTCGACGCGCATCAACGAGGACGTCCCTCATCAGCAATGCTTGGCGTTCATTCACCGCCACCAATTGACGGATCTTGTTCTCGTTAACCAACATCTCTTCCGCATCAATCTGCTTGATGGTTTGGAACTGAGAGATCTTCCGCATCGAGAACTGACTTGCCGTCTGGGCATACGCATGCTTGCCAAGGACAGTTGCCAGCGCGGCGCGGTTGACTCGCGCGTCATCGATCCACGGCTTATCGCGCGTAGGCTTCATCGGCATTCCGCTGGCGTCAAGAGGTACAGGAACAGTTGGATCCAGCGTAGATGGATCTGCTTCCGTCACTTTGAATCCAACAGGGATCACGCCGCTGCCACGACTTTGCATCTCATCAAGTGCGTCATGCCAGCCCTGCGGAGTGAAGTCGAATATCTGCTTGTCAAGCGAGTAGCGATAGACCTGACCAACCGTTCCGTCTGGCTTCTGCGCGTGACCGTACTGGACTCCGTATCCAAAGGTATCGAACCGACCCTCTCGCGCAAACGTTCCAATGGCAGTGTTGCCACCAGTGTTGATCATGTTGATCAGCGCGTCGATCGTTGCATGGCTTGCTTCCTGTTGCGAAGCAAGAACCCATCGCATCCAGTGGTAACCGCCCTTTGTCGCAAACGGAATGAATGAAGGGTGAGCCTTCACCATCTCAGAGAAGATCTTCTGTGGATCAATCGTCCTCTCGATTGCTTCGTAGATCGCGGCGCCTCGAACATCGTCAAAGACTGGGGCAAAGCCAGAGACACCCTTCTTCACAGAGGTGACCTCAAGACCCAGTTCGTCAGCAAGTCGCTTGCGCTCAGTTTCAACCTGAGCAGAAGACGCTGGCATCGGCATGAAGCCAACCTCAGTCCGCTCAAAGACCTGCTTCTCTCCTGCGGCTGCTTTCCCAACTGGCTTGTTGACCACGAACCGTATGCCTACGGTCCTTCCGTCATAGAAGCCAGTTCCATGCTGACCTTCGTTGTTCCATCCGTCATTGATCGCTACGCGATCCATGACCATGACGTCAGTCTTTCCAGCCAGCAACGAGATGAAACTGACAACCTTGTTGTCGATGCCCATTCCTCCACCCAGACGGTGGAAGATTCGACGCACTTGCGCGCCGCTTACGTTGGTATCGGAAAGGGCATCATGGAAATGCTGGATACCACTTTGGGTCTTCCCACCAATGGTCACCTGCTTCCCCATGTTCGCCATAAAGAACTCGCCGAATGCGTTGGCGTTGTGAGTAGCGCCTGCTCCGATAGATCCGTTTACGAACAGATCAACCTGAGTATTCGGGATTGGCTTTCCAGCCTTATCCTTAGCACGGACAATGATCTTGTTTCCGTTTGCGTCGAGCGGGTAGTAGCCGTTCTGCGCGAACATCGCACCAACCCACTTGTCCCACTCCGCGCCAACGGCACTGTTCCATGTTCCGTTCACACAGTGATCAGCAAAGTATGGAAACTCTATCCCGTCCTTTGACTTGAAGTTGGTGATGTCAAGCCACAGGCTCTCCTGTACAGACGGAGATACGCCGCGAGACATGAATCCCCACGCAGCCAATAGAATGGTGTGCTTTGGGCTGACCTTTCCGCGCATGTAGAGATCTGCCAGTTGAGAGGCAGAAGTGAGACCGTGGACAGAGGCAGCCACCTGCTTGGCAGTGATCTTCTTGAAGCGCTCGATCTCCCCAGCGAAACCATTGGCAATGCGTTTGATGTGATCCATTGCCAGAACTGGGATGGTTCTGCTGCCAAATAGATCTACAAGGAAGCGCGCAGTTCCGTTCTCCGTGACCATCGCATCAGGATGCTTAGCCAACAGAGGATCAATGGCGCTGATCTGAGCGTCTACCGTGAGCAAGGTAGATGATGCACCAATTGCAGCATCACCTTCTTGGTTTAGCCCGATACCGCTGCCCTTGAACTTGGTGAGCAGTCGCGGTTCGAGACCGTGACCACTTCGCTCAGCGATCAGAGCATCGGTGGCGGCGATGAGTCGTCTGGTGACTTCGTCGGCGATGGCGGGGTCGGGTTCGATTTGTCCGACCCAATATCGGTGGTCGACGAGGATTCCTTCTTCATCCGCGATTGCCGCGACTTGGGCAGCAGCGTTGACCCATAGATTCCAATCATCAGCGGATCGTTGGGCGACAACATCCTCAGTCCCAACTTTTTGCACGACTCGTTGCGTTCGTCCCAATACATCGTAACCTCCAATTTCGTTGTAGTCTGACACTGCTTCGCCGACCGCTACGCCAAGACCATACTTGGCTGCAATGGCTGCTGCCGCTTTATTCCAGTCGGCGACTGGTACACCGTTGAAGTGTCCAGCATACACCGCATTCCGCTCAGGTACAGCGGAAGATCCTCCAAGAGCCGCATCTGTTTCAAGAAGTAGCGCGTCAAGTGTGGCAGACGGAATAGCCTTGCCATCTTTAGAGTGGATAACAATGAAGTGGCTCTTATCAGCCGCAGGCGTTGTTGGCGTAGTCGCGATGACTGAGATAGCAGCCTTCTGCATGAACAGAGAGCCAAGCACCTTCGTCAATTGCTTGATGTCGTCGTTGCTGGTGTTGACCCATCCGATTCGGAAAGTCTCTTCGAGGGCGCCCTCAAACGCACCCTTGATCGTCTGAATCGAACCAATCTTCGCGTTGGCTGCGTTGGCAATCTGCTTGACAGCCGAAAGGAAGTCGGAGTTGTTACCAAGCAGGCTCTTGACTCGATGCGCCATGCGCATGCGCGTCTCTGTTTCGCTCGTGTTGTTTAGTGATGGATCCTTGAACCCAACAAACATGGGAGCAGCGGTTGGGAACGGAGACACGATGGACTTATCTCGCCCAATAGCAGACATGCGAGCAGCCATGCCCTTTGACTTAACCGCAGCCGCAGCCTTAGCAGCAGTCTTTGCAACTACCCTTGCCGCAGCCTCCGCAGCCTTCTCAGCAGGAGTCTTGGGAGTCTTGCGAACAGAGTTCATAATCTCTGGACCAGCAGTCGGGTTGGCGTTGTAGTAGCCCTTCACCTGATTAGGGCGGTACGCAATCCAGTAATCACCACGGGATCGACCCAAGATATCTTTGCCACTCGGAGCAATGACATGAACACCGTCATATCCAGCGCCCTCAAGTATGCTTTGCGCGGACTTGTCTCCTCGACGCAATTCCTCTACTAGTTTGTCGAGAGGTTCTCCAGTCAACCCAGTTGTATCCGCTACCCGTTCCATAAATGATCTGGACTTGAACTCCTCATACACAAACGGATTTTTGATGGATGCTACGGCTGGAAAAACACGTGAATTTTCTGTTTCTCCAGCAAAATTGTTTGCGGTATCTGGCTCATCAGCCAGATAGATTCCTGTTCCGTAGTTTCCAAACTTACCCGCCTTAAACTCCTTGAAGTCTTCCTTTGCTTCTGTTCCGTGATACAACGGAATCAAGGCGCCACTTTCGTCAGCAGCCTTTGACCCCTTGCTCCAGATCTGCATCGCAGGAGTCATCTCTGACTGATTGATTGGGCGAAGTGAGAACTGCGCCTCCATCGGACTCATCGCAGATGATTGAGCGTCAGCGCGGATGTTCTCGCGCTCAAGACCAGCCCGATTTCGAGAGTCTTTCCTGATTGCCCTGATTCGACGCTCTGCCGTAGCAAGCGGATTGATTGCATCAACATTCTCTGGAACACCCTGCTCAAGGAATTCTCGCGCGATGGCGTCGTACTTGCCCTGACCAAACACCTGCTTGATCGAAGTCAAAGTGTTACGGAGGAGCAGGCGCCCCATACCGAATACATCCTTTGTGCTTTCCGAAAGTTCCATGCGCTCAAGGGTGGGATCAACAAGGTTGGCGACGATCCACTCATCTTCGTTGATGAACTTGTACCAATCCTTCGTCTCAAGACCTTGCGCATCGACCTTCTTCAAGAAGTCGTCTTGTTTCCGTTGCTTCGTAAAGTCCCTTGGATCTGCCCCGTACTTCTTAACGAACTTGGCATGACCATTGTCAAAGTCATCAACCATCGATTCAATGCGAGAGTCGTCTAAGTGCTTCTCCATCGCATGCCAGAATTCGTGACCGAATGTTTCCTTGAAATTTTCTGCGTCTAATGCCGCTGTTGAGATACCAATTACGTCGGAATGGAAAGCGTAGAAGCCAGATGAACTGACATCGCCTTTCGTTCCTGTAGCCGCTCGCATGTTCTTGGGGCTGAGAATGCGGAGTTTCGTCTCGTCTACACCACCCATTCGAGTGATCAGATCAGTGGCAAACTTCACGTTCTCTACGGGCATGTCACGGCGGCTGTACTCTTGTTGCAAGCGAGCGATCATCTGCTTCTCGCCGCGAGCATCACCCCGCTTTGGCTTTTCTTCTTGCCCTCGCATGGAGAACGCAATGTCAAAGTCAGACATCAACGCAGACTCGACAGACTCTCCATCGCCCTGTGGCTGGTTGAGAATCCGCTGAGCCACCGCCTCATCCTCTGCTCCTCGATTGCTTACATCGACGGGAACTGAAGGCAGATCTACTGGGGCGGTCTGACGAAGTTCTGGAGGGATGGTGCGCGTGGAAGACCGATTGCCACCACTAATGACTGGTGGGAGGTTTACGCTTGCCTGCGCAAGCCCCAACATCTCAATAACCTTCAAAACTGACGGCGCAGCCGTTGCCATGATCTCCGCGATCCGCGAAGGATCCTTAGCAGCGGCATTGATCGCGTCCGTAGCCTCCTTGATTTCCTTCTCTTCAGGAGGTTGTGCCGACACCGCCGCTCGTCGGTTTGAGAACATGGACGCTGGCGGAACCATATCGATAGGAGGCAGTTGCCCCTGCGGAGGCAACGGAATGCCCGTTTGAGCAGGCGCAGGCTGCGTCTGAGGCACTTGCTGCGCTGGCGTAGCCGCTGGCGCTGTTGCTGCTGGCGCGCCTGCTGGAGCAGCCTGTGGAGCCGCTGCCGAAGGGGTCGGCTTGGTGCTTCCCTTCTGATTCTGGACGGCGGCACTAAGTGCTTCGTTTTGAGCAGACTGGAACGCCCTCTTAGCCCTGATTTCAATCTCTGCGCTGTAATCCTTGTGGATCTTCAGTTCTTCTTCGCGGATTCCATTCATCCGCTGCTGCATTTCAAAGAGCAACTGCTTGGCATTCCTGCCAAACAAGCCGTTCTTCACCATGACGTTTGCCATCCAGTAGGCAAATGCTCGATGACCACGGTCAACCGCGTCTTTGTGAACAGCATCAAAGTCGACAGCCATCGTCAAGGCAGTGCCAGTGACATTGGTTGCAGCGTTTGCGCCAGCCTCCTCTGAGAACATGCGCACCTTGGCGAAATCAGCCTGAGCCTGCGCCAACTGTTCTGGAGTTGAAGACTGGTTGGTTGTGGCAGCAATGGCGCCGCGCCACAACCCACGCATGTGAGCGACGATTTGCGCATCGCTCATATTTGCCATTGTCGCATCGCGTCGACGCATGTATTCCGATCCGCCACGCATGGCGAGAACAGGATCAAGCATCAACACCTTACGGAGGAATTCGGAACCAGCCCTGCTGCGCGCAAGGGGTCGATGCCGATTCGCTTCATGGAATGCAACAGCCTGCGCGTTGTTGCGCGTCAGTGCCGTACCGTTCTCGCGCATAAGGAACACGCCATCTGGACTAGTCTGCGATACATAGGCTCCATCCATGCGGATGGGCTTAGTAATCGTCTTAGTACCGCCTTTGCCGTCAGGAAGACTGAACGTAACTGCGCCATCTAGAATCGTCGGATTGATTCCAGTTTGCTTTCCCAGTTTCGCTTCATCTTCTGACAACTTTTCCGCAGGAACCTCAAAGATCGAGGTCGTGACACGAACGTCCTTGTTCAATGCCCCGCCGATTTCTTCCTTAGACAGATACGCAGACGTAAACGGCTTGCTGGGTGACGCTCGACCCTTAGTTCCACTGGCGTCTCGATTGATGTCAAGTCGAAGCGCGGAAATTCCTCGCTTGCGATCACCCTTGACCGAAGGACGCTGCTCTGACGGCGCCAAGCCTTGAAGTTCAGCGTCTGCATCAGCCTGCTGCTGAAGTTCATCGGCAATCGTCAGCGCTTCGTTTCCATCAACCAACTTAACCGTGTTCCCCTGCTTTGCAGCAGCCTGAGAAACTGATGGTTCAATGGCGTTAGCCGTATCGGAGTCGCTATACGGATGGACTTCGACGATTTGACCACTCTTATCGCGAATGACCATCGCTCCGACTACCAGATTGCTAGTGAGCATGTCTGGCATGCCCGTAATCCATTGGTAGTCTCCGTTCTCAACAGCAGCCATGCCTTCGTCTTGCATTCCCTCTTTGACATAGAAATTAATGCCGTTGATGTTTGCAATCGGCTTGGTGCTGATACCCAGACCCCGCATCTGAGTGCGAACGTCCTTGGTAAACGCGGTCTTGGCATCGCGCTCGTGAATCATCACGGCGCCACGCAGAAGAGAAGAGACCTGCTGAACCTGATCCATCGCCATCGCCGAAGAGCGCGCGAGATTAGATCGTCGAGTCAGGGAAACGTTGGGCTGGGGTTTCTTTGGTGTTGACTTGCCCGATGGTTCGTTGCCAGCAAGCCTGCGCTGCGCGTCTTGCATCGACGAGCGTTCAAGCGATCCGACAATGGTTTCAATGCCGCCTTCGCGGAGAAGACGATTGCCCTCTCGACGCTGTACAAACTCGGAAGTTCCAGTTGCGGCGCCACCAAGAAGCACTCCAGCAGTGGTTCCGACAATTGCCGCTTGCTTTGTTTCCTCGTCCCAAAACTTCCCAGAACCCTCCTTGCCTGCCATCGGATTCAGCACATACTTCTTGACTAGTTCTGGAACAACTTCTTCTAGACCCTCCACTGCACCTACATACGCAACTACCCCCGCTGTTTTGACGGTTCCAATAGGACCGTGACGCCTGTTTACAGACGAAAGCCATTCATCGATGAACTGCTTTACACGGGTGGGATTTCGCCCTCGACCGTACTTGAACCCAAGCACACCAAGCCCAATATGTTGAGCAAAGTCGCCAGTATATTCAGAAAGGTATTCTGCACCTCCCTTTATGGTTGCATACCCAGAAACCTCCGCGTTTGAAGGAGGCGGTGGTAACGCAGTGCCAGACATCTGTGCCAGTTGAACCTGATCACGCCAGATGTCCATGCGCTCCTTAGCGCCCTCACCATAGCCAGTAGCGGCAAATGGAAGCAACACGACGGCGCTCGTTACAGGATCCTTGGCAAGCATGCTGGGAGCGGACATCGGCAATGACGACAATGCCTGTCCAAGCACCTCTCCTGCGTATCCCGACTTGCCTTGACCGTACTTTTCAGACGGAAGGACTGGCGCATCTACATCGCTTCCAAGCCAATCGTTTGTAACGCTAGGGGCTACGGTGCGAATGCCTTCCTTCACAGAGGTTTCAACACCTCTCTGCAACTTATCTTTCTCTACCGAAGACAAACCAAGCGGCATAGTCGGGAGCAACACGCCCATTGCATCCATCTGCAATCGAGCAACTCCACCCACAAGGCTTGCAGCCGCTCCCTCCAACCCCAAGTACAGGTTCGACAGTCCGTCCTGCACAAACTCACCAGCAGGGCTTCGACGGTTCTTTTTAAAGTCGTCCCAAGTGACGGGCTTCATCCGCTGGGTGAATTGTTCAGCGCGAAGATGGGCAAAGTCATCCAGTTCATCGGAAAACTCGTCGACACCATACTTCTCTACTGTCTTTGCCTTCGTGAACTTGACCTGATCCTTGTACGCCTTGTCCGTAGTCAAATCTCGTTGCTTCTGCAACTCTGATGAAAACTGCGGAGTACCTTCCAACACGCCAGACGAAAGAAGTTCGCCCTTCCTCTTTGCGAGGTCTTGGGCAATGAATTGATCGATTCCAGCGTAGTTAGTTGGAGGGTTCATAGGATCCATTTAGACGTCTCCTCCCATTGCGTCCGCCTCTGATACAGGCGCTGGCGCAGGCTGCGCGTTCTGCTGCGGAGCATTAGCCCCAGACCTTCGACCGCTCGATTGAAGAGCAGGGTTGTAGGTTGGTAGCGTGATGTCGTGACCTTGCTCGTTCGTGCGACGGAGACCAAGAAGAGCAGCCAACTGCATGTTCAATTCTTGATCGTTAGATGGTGTGTAGTGCAGGTATCGAACCGCATACATGTCCAGAGACCGCAGGTACTCGCGAAGTTGCCCAATACGAGGATCAGATGGATCAGTAATATCAGTTGGGACATTGACGGCAGGAATAACATCTGGAAACAGTTTGCTGTACGCAGCAAGATTCTGGAGTTTGGCAAAGAACGAACCGCCAGCAGCGGTGTCGTTTCCTTCGTTTGCCATCCGCATAAACGCAGACTGCCGACCTCCAGCGGTTGCCATTGAGTACTGCGGAGACGGGAACATGTTTCCAAGATCTACGATTGCGTACTTGGTAGCGTTACTAGAAGGGCTAGGACTTGCGTCAAGATCACGAAGAGCCTTCTGAATAGGAGAAGGTGCTGGAACCTTTTGTGGGTCTGCGAACTTGTTGTTTGGATTCGTAACAAGTTCCGTTCCAGAACTCTTACTCAATGAACCCATCGTGTTGGAAATTGAAGCGTCCAACATTCCAGATGAGAGTTCTCCGATCTGCCTTCGGTTGCCATCCATCTTGTTGTTGAGGAGCAGGTTGCTCAACTGAGTGATCGCGTATTCAGGGTTGATCTCGCTGGACGCCATAAGCAGTTCAGCCAGACCAGCAGGAAGATTAGGAATAGCGCGAGTGACTTTGGTGATTGCGGTTTGCGCCTTAGATTTGGCAGCATTGAAACGCATCGTTTCGGCTACATGCTGGCGAGTCTTAGTCCGCATCTCAGCCAGACCAGCCCACTGCTCCATTTGGATGGGAACAGGGGCGCCATTGATCACGATCGCTGGAGTGCCGTCGCCGTAGAAACCAAGGTCAAAGGTTTCCATTCCAACTGGGTCGCCAGCGTAAATGCCAGCCATCGTCAAATCAAAGTCATTGACTTCGCTTGCTTTGCCCTTTGCAATGGCATCAAACTGGGCTTGATCTTCATACGCCTGAGTATTAAGCGCAGACGGTCGTTCTGCTGAAGCAATTGGCTGCGGGGACGGAGGAGTAATCTGATTCTGTTGACCAGCATCAGGAAGGTAGCCTTGAGTCGTTGATTCAGATGGCATGGTTTAGTTACCCACCTTTCCCGTTCGCAATGCCCATTCCTTCTTTTTTGCCGACGCTTTCTTTTTCTCTCTCACTCGATGTTCTGCCAGAGTTTTGCTAATAAAATCAAACTCTTCCTTCGAGCGAGCGGAAACTCCGTAGTTTCCCTTCAACTCATCGTCAATATTTTGAGCCTGCTCATCAAAGCCAGTTCCCGCAGGGTATGAACGGGTTTCTTGATCAACCTGATTGGATTGATAGTCCTCTCCAGACACGTCATTAGGATCGTCTGACTCTGGTCGACGGGCAGTCGAGTTATCAACTGGAGGAGTAGGAGCGTCTTCAGAGCGACGACGGAGCCATTCAGGATCGTTCTCCATTGCCTGCTTCATGAATGGTTCGTTCCTTACGTTCTCTTCGTAGAACGCCTTCATTCCCTCAGCAACGACGTCAACTGAAGGCGCGTCGGCTACTGGTCGAGCGTTGCCCCACATCTCCTTCATCATGTCCTTCATGTTCTGAGTCAAACGACCGAAGTCAGTGATGTTCGCTTTCTTACCCGCGTACATGTCTTGAAAAATCTTCTTGTTCTTCAAGGACGCTTGGAACTGTCGGTATGGATCTTCCCGCTTCACGCGAGACGCAGTGTTGGCTGAGATAGCAGCGCCAGCGCCAGCGAACATGTTGTTCGGGTCATAGGCTTGCAACCCAGCGCCAATACCAGCGAGGACATCGTTGCTTTGTTCGTTACTCAAGAATGAGAAGTCTGGATCTGGCATGGTTAACCTCCGCCTCCGCCGCCGCCGCCGTAGTTTGACCAATAGCCGCCGAAGTTCTGCATCTGCTGCATGGTTCCCATAGTGGAAGATGGCGCTCCCATTTGGCTACTAGCGCTTGGTGGTGCAGATCCACCGCTTGCACTGCTTCCACCCATTCCGCTTGCCATTGAACTGATGCCAGATCCCATCAATGATCCACCAACAGACATGAGCGCGTTTCCACCCTGCATCAGTTGAGATCCAGCAAGTTGCGCAATCTGTCCTCGGTATCCAAAGTAACCCTGAAGACCAGTCTGCCGCATGTTGTATTGATTGTTGAGACCCTGTTGATTCATATTCGCAATGTTGTTGGAGTAGGCTCCGTACATGTTTGACAATACTCCAGCGCCCTGCATTTGCATTCCACCCAGTCCAGCACCCATCTGAGCGCTGAGTCCACTCAACCCCGCTGCCTTTTGCGCTTCAAGATTGGAAAGGCTCTGCGAGTACTGCTCTCGAATCAGACCCTCTTGCATGGCGCCTTGCGACGAGATCTGATTGAGTTGACCTTGACCAAACGAGGTTTGACCGATGCCGCTGAAGGCATTGCGCGCAGAGGTTCGTGAGGTCTGCATGCCGATGCTCTGTCGCAACGACGCGATACTGGCATCTCGACCTACTGAGTAGGTTCCGATTGCCTTGTCCATACCAGCCTCGTACTGCGTTCGAGCCTGATTGAAGTAGTCTCGGTAGGTGTCCTGAGCCGTAGTCATGTCCTGACGGTACATGCCGATGTTCGCCTCACGGTCTGCTCGATATGAATCGAGGATGCCGTTCAGCGAACTCATGTAGTCATCAGACTCTTGGTTGTAGGTGTTGCGGATTTCCGATGCCATTCCACGCATGGCTCGTCGACGCTGACCATTACCAAAGGCGCCCATTACGGCGCCTGCGCCCATTGCGATTGCTCCACCAATAATGCTCATGGTACTGATCCTCTCGATTTTCCTACTTGTGAAATTACAACAGACATCCGCTCAATCGACCAAGGTCGACCATCCGATGCGATGGTCAAATACATCGCTTCAGACCTGATTCGCGTCTTGATCGCTTCATTGCGACCAGCAGACAGGAATCCGATCTCTGTGACCTCAGATGTCTCGAATGAAGCGCCAGACACATTGACACTGTCGACTGCGGGGACATCAATAAGGTTCGCCATGAATCCATCTGGACTTGCCGCGTCAGTTGTCGTCTTCTCGTATTCGGCTTCGTCACCAGTGTCGGTCACCCAAACGATCTTCCACTTGGGGCTTACATATTTCAAGACGTAGTCCGATGGACCTTGGTAGATCGAAGCCGTACCAGTGGTAAACGGATCACTCTTTGAATACGAACCAAATGGCTTTATGGCAAACCTGCAATCGACCACCGTTGGGGTAGGCGCAGCCTTGTCTCCGCCGTCGTAGGTGATAGTGACCGCTGATGGTGTTGCACCTTCGCAGTCAATCTCAAACGGATTTATGTTGGATACGAATAGGGTGTCAGCCTTTAGACCAAGAGCGCCCTGTGCGGTATCTCCAGTTGATACCGTCAGAATAGGAGACACGCTCAAATCGGTGAAGGAAGACGGAACCTCGTATTCGTCCTCTGCCAAATCGATTCGGACTTCATTGAGCATCACCCTGTATGGGAGGGGAGCAATCACTGGACCGACAGTAAGGCTGTTACGAACAAACTGAGCAGTCTGATTCGCGTTAGTCATTACTGAAGTCCAACCATCAATACCTACTGGGTATCCCCGATCAAGCGTGTTGATCGCGTCAGATCCTCCTAGAAACAACTTGCCACTGTTTGTCCTAGAAGACCCGACGTAGGCAGCGGAGGTTGGACCGTACAGAAGTGGATCGGCAAACTTCTGCGCCCAGAACGAATCGGTCTTAGCGTCGTAGTACAGATGAACACTGCTGGATTCAGATCCGTTTACCGTGAGGAAGATCCACAGACCTTCGCGATCAGGATCCCAGCACAGGCATGGGTAGATCTCTCCGTTTGGAATTCCGCCGATCAGATCGAATGCGGTAGTCGAAACGGTTGAATTCTCAGCAACTGGATCGTCATCGATGTTCTTGGATGGGTCCAGTTTGGTAGTGGTCGCGCCCGTAGCGCTTCCACCAATCGAGCGGAGCGTTCCACCAGATAGATCTCCACTGCCTCCGATTGACGGCGTTCCAAAGTCAAGTCTCAAGAAAAACGAATCAAGGCGCCCAGCGCTGATTCGATTGCCTCGATTGAAGTTGAAATCGTTAGGAGACAGGTAGTACAGACCGTCATTGGCAAGTACATACACGCTCTTCTCTTGACCTACAGCCCATGCTCGTGGACCAGCAACGCCAATGCTGTTGGTAAGCGTGACCAGTTGGACATCACCATTTGGAGTATCTGAAAAGATCGGATCTGCTGTAAGGAACGAGAATGAGTTAGAGCATCCGAATAGCAAGCCGCTCTGACCAAACGGGAGTACCGCGACGATGGGATCTCCAACAGTTCCATATGACGCGCTTAATGCTGCTGCTACCGCAAGTCCAGTGCCATCGGCGCCAATCAGTACACCTGAATCCCATCCGTCCGCGTAAGTCGTAGTGACTGATGTGTCTGGAAATGGACCATCTGGTCCGCATGCAAACCATACGTTTGGAGTGCGCTTGTAACCAGCAAGAACAAGACGGGCGCCCCATCTACAGATAAGGGTAGCCCGTTCTCCAGACGCAACTGTTCCATTAGGATCTGTGTGGTATGGACCGCGACGAGTTCCTCCAACCTGACCCCACGCCCAAGCGCCATTTCCCGCCCCACTTCCTGTTGGATTAGTCAGATGGACAAAGGTGTACTGGTCGCCATCAACGAAGTAGAAGTGTTCATTGAATTGAACTCCTTCGACTTGCCTAGTTGTATTGAGCGGAGTACCCCTACCCGTGTTGTTAGTCACGGTTGTGAACGTTCCAGTTGACGCCTGCGGGTCGCCGATCTTGATCACGCCGCCTTGGACGATGATGATCTTTTCAACTAGTACCGTTGACTCGTAAACACGGTAGGTTCCAACGAACTGAACTCCAGAGCCAAACCAGCGCTTCGTACCCTGTCGAGTTCCAATCCTAGTCCGTCCATTGAACACGTCTATAGGCATCACGTTCAGGCATGACGGCGTCATACCTTCTGGAATAGTGCTGTATGCAGACTGCTCCGTGAAGCCTTTGAACGGAAGTTGGATCGGGATCATCGTCATGCTGTTCGGGTCAAGATCAACCAGTACGCTCCGCCACTAACGGTGAGAGCGCCTGTTCCACCGATTGGCGCATTGCTTCCACCGCTACGGGTGTGACTTGAGTCATTTACAATTGACCAAGAAAACCCTCCACCGCCATCTCCAATAACGCCTGACCAAATTGTTCCAGCAGGCGCTCTCAAATGTCCATCCGAAGGGGTGTTGTAGGTAAAAGTTACCGCATTGCTGTTTCCGCACTGTTGTTTGGCAATTGAAGACCCAACCAAGTTGAGGAAGCAAATTGATCCAATGCGAGTGCCTTCAAGATAATTCTTAGTCACAGCATCTTGCGCGGCTGTTGGATCACCGACTCCAGTCACTTTAAATGCATTCATTGCTGCTCCAGCACTGAAGGTGGCTAAGCCAGTGACTCCAAGAGTTCCTCCCATTGAGCAATTGCCAGTCAAAAAACTGGTAGTGGTGCAACTGATGCTGTTAGTAACCAACTGAGTGGAAGTGAAATGCGCGCTTTTAGTGCCGTTGACCGTGATTCCAAGTTGATCTGCTGCTGAGATAAACAGACCAGTGTTGTCGTCGTTCTCAAACGCGATTGATGGAGCGCCTACCAAGCCATTGGCAATTTTGACAATTCCCTTGGCGGTGATGTTCTTTGCCGTGAGATCAGTGCCGTCAGTGCTGCTTGTTGCCCAAGTGTTGACGTTCTCCCACGTTCGCCAAGCAGAACCATCTCCGTCATAGACGCGGATGAAATGCTTTGTAGGAACTGTTCCGTTGCCTTCAGTGCTGAGCGCTTGAACGACAGACGTTCCGTATACGGAAGTCGTCATCATGGCAGCGCCATCATTCGCTACAAACGCGATCGGAGCGTTCGTAGTAATTGTCACTGCTGTCGCCCACTTGAACCTCCCACTCTTCATAAGAGAGGAGTCATTCAGTGACGTAGCGGAACTATCTGCGAATGGAAATGTTCCCGACAGGTAATCAATGTTAGACCAAGTATTACCACCCACTGGTCCGATCTTGATTCCACCCACAGTTCCAGCGGCGTTAAATTGAATACCGACTTCGCCAGCAGCAAGAGTTTCAGTACCTACCCAAGTTGTATCTCGCCGAAGTTGAATCTTTGCGCTCATGGGGTTTCCTCAGTCATATATGACGGTGGTAGTAAATACCAGCCTTCTGGAACAACAATTGAATTCTCTGACCGTGTCCACACCCCATCAACGCGGTGGTACACCCTCATCCTTGCCCCGTTCGGCTCCGCTATCCGCATTGGGCTGCTTTCGGGAACGAATATCGTCCTGCTCCCGCACCCAAGCACGAAGGCGAACAGAAGCAATCCGCAAAGTCTTGCGGTCAACATCAGCATCGACAGCAGTGTTGCTGCGGTCGAAACGCTTCTCAAGGTAAGCGAACAGAGCGAGGGCGAATGCGGCAACAAACTTGTCGAGCATGGCATCACTTCAGTCCAGCCTGCTCGCTGGTTACGGAGTTGTCACGGGCAAACAAGCCGATCCCAAGCGCAGCCAGCGCGCTGAAGATGGCTTCCAACGAGAAGGTGGTGGCGGGGTCGTTGTCAAGCATCGCCCCGATTTGGGTAGCCATGATTGCGACAGCAGCCAAGATTCCAACGGTAGTGGTCTTCCAACTTGACATTTTAAACCTTTTCTAGTTTGGCGATACGCTCGTCGTAATGACTGACTTGCACCTGAAGTCGAGCGATGGCAACTTCAAGGGCGACGATTTTGGAATACACCACAACCGTAGTTGTGATGGAGGTTGCAATGATTCCAAGGGTTGCAAACATGAGTTCAATGGTCATAATTATCTACTGCATTCGATGTCGAGAGCCAAAGCGTCTGTATACAGGAGAGACGCAGTTGTCCCGTTGAGTTTGATGATTCCACAGACCACTCCAAGCGCTCGCGCAGGAAGTGTTGTGATCTTTGGTATCTGCCCTGTTGCAAATGTCGCTACCAAGACGCCGTCGATATAGAACGTTGCCGATGTTCCAGCAGCGTTCACTATGATTTCAAATGAGTGGAAGTTGGTGTCATGCGTTACACCAGTATCAATAGTGGCTGCTACTGAGGCATTTTGAGAACATGCCAGCCACGTTGTTTCACCAAGATTAACCCGTGGAGATTGAAACACAAGAGCATCTGCCGCAAGAGCGGATTGGCTATCGTTGAATCCGATGTGAACAATAAACTCTGCGGTGTTCACAACAGACAAGACTGGAATCTTGACGCAGGCGTATAGCCGATGCTCAGACAATCCAAAGCCAACAGCATCTGTAGCAATTGAACCAATTCCAGCACGTCCAGAGGCAGTTGTTCCAGTTCCGTGAACGCAAATACCAACCCTGTTTCCGTCCGCAAGAGAAACGGTAGAGAAGGTGTTTGATACTCCAGTTCCACTTGAGTAGTTTGACCAGTCGCCAGCAGCGTTCATGTCGGAGAACAAAGAAGAGCGCTTGCGCCTGTTGATTCGACCATCGACGGTCACTAGTCCACTACCAGCAGAAACGGTTACATGGTTACCAGCCGTCAGCACACTCTCATTTGAAAGAGTGCCGTTCGCTGCCATGACCACATATTGAGCGTCTACGGGAGTGCCAGATGCTCCAGCGGGTCCACTTGGACCCGTACTGCCATCCTCAGCCATCAATTCCCATACGGAAGACGGCGGAGGATCGTTGAGGTTGTCCATGACGCACACCCAAGAGGCGTCGTTGTAACGGACAACATCTCCATCGATATAAGAGTTGCTACCGCTCCAAATCCCCAGCCATCGAATGTTCGCAGTTGCCGTAGGAGGCGTTACGACGGGTCCAGAATTGGACGCCATTGCATCCCGCTCGCGCCGAAAGGGGCTGACACGATTCGACAGCAACCTCCCGTAGTCCCTCTGCTGTATTCCGTCCTTGATCGCTGGCGATGAGAAGATCGGACCATTGTCGATCTCGATCAGTCGCGCGGTCAAACCCTCGTCTTCGTATGCCATAGCAAACGAACGTGCATACGCAATCAGCAGAGATTCTGCGTATGTTGGAACGGGGATGGTGAATGTCTCAAGAGTTGAATCTGAGACGGGTTGCCACCGACATCGGTAGCGCACGGTGAGGGCTTCTGAGGTGGTAGCCTGCGGAGTGGGGTACATCTCCAAACGGACGGCTGGCATGCCCGTACCGTCGACCAGCGCCGCCCCAGAAGAGTCAGCCCAAGGACGCGACAGCGTTGCATAGAACGTACTGCCTGCGTTGGTCATGGGAGAAGCGACCCGAAGCGTTTCAATCTGCTCAGGAGACGTAAGTTCGACTATCCAACCAAGACCACCCTTGGAGATAAGGGAGATGATGTCTTCGACATCGGCTGGTAAGACGACATAGTCCTGCTGGGCGATGAGCGAAAGCGGTCGCGAAGTACGCTCTCGAAAGCGCCAAGGCTTCGAGAACAGGTACTGCCCAGCCTGATTGACGATCTCTGCGATCCGCTGATCGCGAGTCATACCGCTCACAATCGACGGTTGACCGCCAAGTGCGAGAACGATGTGACTCTTGAGATTGCCGTAGGTAAGCATGGAATTGACTTGGCGGGGTTTCCCCCGCCAAGCCGTTTAGTTGTTGAGATCAATTACCCGCGTTGCCAAACACGAAACCCTGAATGAGAACCTTTGCGGTTCCCGCAGCAGCGAGGGTTTCGAGTGCGACTCCGACGACAACACCGTTGCCAACGCCAGAAGTTCCGCTTGCAACACGGAATACTCCAGCACCAGCAGTCAGGCAGTTACCCTTCGTGATGGCAGCGCTGAACTTTGCATCGCAAACGCCAACGACGCATACGGTGCAGCGGTTTCCAGCAGTAGCCCCTTCTACGACGACACCAAAAGGACCAATGATGTCGGAAGCAGCAGTCTTCTTGATGACATTGAACGGGCAGTTCGGTTCATCGTAGTTGATGATGTTGGCTGTCGACGAGTAAGCAGTCTGTCCAGCCTCTACATCGAACCGAACGACATCGCCAACCGCAACTGCTTCCGAAGCAATCGGCTTGACAGTAACGGGCTGCGGGGTAAGTGCAGCGAGATTACCCGATGGAGTGATAAGTCCAGCAATCATTTGAGAATCCTCCTACGGGATTAGAGGGTGCAGAATGGAGCGACGATGCCGTGACGCTGGCGACTGTTGCAGAACAGATTCATCCAGCAGTCAACAGGCATGACGTAGGTGAAGGGCTGATTCGGATGACGCAGAACTTCGTGCGTCTTGAAATAGCGCTTCGAGTGGAACACTGGAGTGAGGTAGTTGCCGTTCACGAAGTAGTATCGTGGACCCTTCTGATAAGTATTCGTCGAAAGTTCAGAGTCCAGCGCCGTAGCACCCGCAACGGACACGTTGGCTACTGACTTTGTGTTTCCGATAGCACTACCAGCGGTGTACAACTGAGCCGTGTCAAGATCAGAGGCATACGTCACGTCAACACCCGAATACACGGGGTTGTTGTAGGCGCTGTCCTGATAATTGACCAAAGTGTCGTTGCTGAGACGAAGCAGGCGACGGTAGAACTGAACACCCTCGCGAGAAGTCATAATCATTTGACGAGAAAGGTTGTCGTTCTCGAAGTATTGAGCGCGAGTTGCGGGAGCCTCGTACTTCAAACGCATGAACATGTTGTCAAACGCCGTGAAGAGCGGGTGATAACTAATGCTCGGAGTGCTGGCGTTTCCGTTGTTGTACTCTGCTTGCGCAACAGCCGTTTCAGTAACGGACTGAGCAGCAATGTCATTAGCAAGACCAGTAGAGGCTGCTCCCGCTCCACCGTTGTAGACATACAACTCAACGAGGTTGCTCCAACGCTGATCCACCAGAGGATCAAGACCCATAACGGTCGAGAATCCCATTGGCGTAATTCCACGCTGACCAAGCGCACCACCCAAGTTACGACCGCGAGCAGTGATGAAGGTTGGGAGAGAGTACGGAAGACGACCGCTCTCAGACTCCATCTGGCTAGTGGACGGTGGCGCCCACAGATCTTCCTCAAATCCGTTCGTCATGGAAGTCCACAGGCGCTGCTCCTTGATCTTCTTGAGGCGCTTGTAAGCAACCTTAGTCGATCCAGAAGTCTCACCAGTGTTCAACTCGACTTCGGCGTCAGTCCACGACATGTGGTCGATGGTGAAGCGCCACGGCGCCTTCACGGTGTCGGTCACCTGCGGGTTGCGCCAAGTGAAGACATCGTTTGGCTGGTAGTGGTCAAAGGTACGAGCGTCATCAAGCATGATGACGTCGCGGATCTCGTTACCACCTTGGATTGTGACCTCAGAGGTCTTGTTCTTGAGCAGGCGGGAGAAGGCGTAGGTGTTCTTCACCGCCTCGTTGATCACCGCATCGGCACTAGTCAGGTACGTTGGACCTGTAGTTGCCATGAAATCGTTGAAAGTTTGAATTGAAGGCATGAAGCCATCCTTTATTGGTTAGCGTGAAAGTGCTTTACGAACGTCGTCTCGGTTTCCACCACTGAGAAGAATGTCGAGAACTCGATCCTGCACATCAACGGTCTTCGTCACTCGCGGAGGAGCATGTCCTACGGTCGGGCGAGCCGTGTTGCGTGGATCGGGCTTGCTCGGCATACCAACCTGCTGTTGGAAAGCCGCCCTGACGATCGCTTCTACGGAATCGAACTTAGAGGGATTCTCTCGTCCGATCTTTGCAGCGGCTTCAGAGATTGTCGTGTAGTTCGGGGCTTTAGCCCCGTACTCCGCAGCGATCTGCTGATAAGCCAACTGCGATTCGTGTTTCACCTCGATCATGCGAGTCTGCTCTGCAAATTCTTTGCGGAGACGATCTTGCATGCTCTTTAGTGGTTTTGCGGCATCCTCTCCAAAGATCTCACTGAATTGAGAAAGCGGATCTGCATCTGCTTCGCCGTCTTCAGTGTTCAACGAACTCTTCGGAGATTCCGAAGAGTTGGTATCGGTCTTCTTCGAGTCTGCCACCTTTGCCCCAAAGGCGTCAACATCAGATTGTCGCTTAGCAGCCTTCAGACCCCACTCCTTCATCTTAGAAGGGTTGGACTTCATGCTGTCAATGACTTCTGAAGGTACTCCGTCACGCTGCAAAGCCTTCAGAGCGCGATCGAAGTCGGCATCTGGAGCAGACGTTTCTGGAGTATCGAATTCCCGCGTTGACTCGGGTTCGTCAATGCCAAGAAGACGGTCAAGAACCGCGTCCATATCAGAGTTGGAGTTGTCCGAAGTCGATTGAACGACTTTTTCGGCTTCCAACACTGGAACTTCCGCAGTAACCGCTATCTCAACTGGTTTTGGTGTGATGGGTTCTGGCATTTCAGTCCTTCACATATCCGTGCCGCGCCATGATTTCGCGTTCATGCCGCTTTGACTCCACAATCGGTTTACCGCCTTGAGTTTTGCACCCAGATAGATTTCTGGGAAGGCATGCACTCACATACGGGTATTGAGACCTGTTAGTTGCGGGATCAACTTGAACTGAGTTGCTTGCAACTCGTGTAAGTTCTTTCCCGTCAAGGTTGATAATACAACCTATCGAAGGAACTTCCTTCATGGAATAGGTGAGTTCAACCAGATTTCCATCTATATCTAAAAATTCGTAAATCATGCTCGGTTTGCCGCCGCCCTGAGACCGCCCATTGATCGTGCAGGGATCGGATTGGGTTCTCCCATTTCGTTGGTTCTCAGACTTGGTGACGATGAAGGCTCAGGAACAGGACCGCCCATCTGCGGACCAGCCTGCTGGGGCTGATTCATGGAGGGGACATCGATCATGTCGGCGAGGTGGGGAACATTCAAGGCATCGCCTACGACCGACAGGAGTTCCTTCCACTTGACGTTCGGAAGCATCATCGCGCTTTGGGCAACCGTCGAAGTGATCTGGAGAAGGTCCATAGCGCGCTTCTGGACGAGCGCTTCGGACACGCGCTCCATGCTGTATGCGTCTACAGAGACCTCAAGATCCTCCCACCCGCTGATTCGGACTCCGCCCGTGAATATCGGGTCCGCCTCAAGCAGTTGTTCGACGCCCTCCTTGCCCAGCGGCAGGAAGATTCGGTCGTCATGCCACATGTACCAACATACAGATCGACCAAGATCGTCGATTGCCTCTTGGAACTGGCGCTTCAGGTGCGACATGCGCATGGTTGCGCTTGACTCTGCAACGGCTACTTCGGTGGCAGTGGCGCCGCCTCCGATGTTTCCGCGCATGGCGTCGTGGATACCCGAAACCCGATCAAGTCGGTCCTGAGCGATCTGGCTGTAGTTGACCTGTTGACTGGTGATGCCACCAATCTCAAGGTTGACCACCCGCTCCTTGTCAAGGCTCTCGCTCAGCACGATGTAGTCGTGCGGCTTGTCCTTGATGTCCTGCGCCAACTTGTGGTTTCGCGAATCCACCATGACCAGACGCTTGTAAGCAGCCGCACTGGAGCGCATGCTGACTAGGCATGCATTCAGGTCTGTAATCTGGCTCTGGATGGCGACCAGTGGTGATAGTGGATACGGGTCGTCTGGGACCGTATATACGCCAAACATCGTATACGGACCGCTTGCGGGACCAAAGAAGGGGATTGGCTTCCTGATGAAGCCCTCGAACTTGCCATTGATCCCACCGCTCTTGACGATGGTGTAGATGGTCCCGTTCACCATCGACTTGCCGAACAACTGGTCTACCAACTCGGCGATAGAGTCGTCGATTTCTGGAACCCAGATCTCGTAGACACCAAGTTCCTTTCGGTTCTCGATGTTTCGCCCCGTGTCGTCGCGGGAATCCTCAAGATCAGTGTTGTCGGCAATGCCGCTGATCGCGTCAGAGTCCCAACTGGGGTCATCGACAGACTTAGCAAGGAGATCTTCCTTGTCGATCGCGTAGCAGTGACCCATGTATCGAGCGTCCTCGATATCAGTCGCCGCTGGGTCAATGAAGAACCGTTCTGGGGAGATTCGATAGACGCGAGGAAGGTAAGGTTCCTTCCCGCCGATCGGTCGAACCTCTGGTCGAGGCTCGCTGACCGTCAGCGCGACTCCGTAGGAGAAGAGCATGTCGGTGGCAATGCGCTCAAGCGTCTTACGCAACTTGGTGATGCGCACCCAGCGGTTAATTGCAATCTGCATCCGACGTCCCAAGATGAGATCGATGATCGGATCGGCAAGTCGCACACGAAACTTTGGGTTGTCGTGGATGATTCGAGGAAGCACCAGAGAGACATACTCGTGAGAGAAGTTCTCTGGGTCATCGTTTGAAAAATCAGACCTGTCATCACGGTAAGCGGGTCCGTGATACTTCTCGATCATGGAACGCAGAGACGACAGGTGTGCATCGCGGAATTTCTCCGCGCTCTCTACCTCTCGACGAATATTTTCAAGTGAGGTATCGAGCATCGCGTTCCTTACTTCTTTCCGCCACCCTTGGCTCCGCCATTAGCGCCGCCCTTGCCACCGCCCTTTGCTCCGCCATTGCCACGACGTGAAGTTCCACTCATTTCTTGCTCCTGTTCTCCGTCACTGGTGCGACGGGTGTGATTGGCTCAGTGACCGAATTGACGTACATGCGAAGACGCTGTGCATCTTCGTTGTCAACCTTCTCTGAATCTCGCGAGTCGGTGAACTTAATGATCGCCTGAGTTCCGAAGAACGAAATCCGTTCAACTCGGTGGATTGGGATGTAAACCTGTTCAGAAATCCTGAGAAGCATGGTGTTTCCTACGGGCGCGCCGCATTTCGGTACGACGGAATTTCCGCGTACATGTAGTCAATGTCAATTGTTTGATCTGATCGACCGCTTCCAGAGGAAGAGGGAGAAGCACCAGTCTTGTCTCTGGTTTGGATGCTATGCACCATGGTTGCAAAGTCTGTGGAGTCTGGAGTCTCAACAGTGGTGCTGGCTACTACAGAATGGTTTATGAAAAAGTCCACTTGGACACGAGAGCGAGCCTCATTTAGCCAAGTCCACTCTAAGCGCAAGGTGTTCCAATTGCTTTTTGGAACTGTGGTTGTCAGTTCAAACAAAGGAAATGGCGCATTTGAAAGATATGACCACCAGATACAGCATGTCCAAAATGGTTCGTCGCCATGATTGTGAAACCCAATCCCCTTATCGAACCTAGCAATTCGCCCGTTGTAAAGAATCTTCCCTGCGTGATCAAGACCCATACCACAATACTGAACAACTTCTGGTGCAAGTGATGAGGTATTTGATTTAACCCTGCACTGAAATACATTTCTCTTGTTGATAGGACTTCTAACACTCAGATAATTCCTATCCATGAATGGAGAAGCGCTCTGGCATAGAAAAAGACCAGACCTTCCATAAAGAGAGTTTGATGCCGCTGGACATCCAAGCGTAACAACGCCCAGTGCATCAACCGAAGTGTTGCTTATGGTGAGAGTTGGTTCTGGGCTATTTCCTCTACTCCAACCCCATTCATCGATACCAGTGATGAAGTCTGAATAGACAATCCTGTTCTCGTATGTCAGCGGACCAACAGGAGAGGGGAACGACGTCATCGCTCAATCCTCATGCGCACGGTCAGTTGATCGATTGTTGCAGAATTTGGACCAGCCGCAGTTCCGCCCGATGTGCAGTCTTTGACCTCGAATGCAGGAAGAACGGCGGCGCTTGTGCGCAACTGCGCGCTTATTGCCCCAAGAATCCTTCCATTGGCAATGAAGGTGGTTTGACTTGCATTTTTGGAAATGATGACCTGAAAATTATTTTGGTTAGTCTTTGAAAGTGTGGTGTCAAACGAAGTAAGTACTGAGTTGATTACCACTCCGTAACACCAAGAAGTCTTTGTTCCATTTACAAAGAATCCAGCAAAGTCTGTTGCGGGAATGAGCGCTGTGGAGTAATTGGCAGTCGATACTCCGAATGAACATTGAAGAGCAGCAGAACCAACGTTTGGTCCAACTACACCAGAACCATAGATGTCTACTTCACCCTTACCAAGACGGAAGTTGCGCGTCAGTGCTGCTCCCGAAGTGGCTTGAGCGGGAGCCATATAGATTCCAGCGTATGCGAATATGCCAGCAGACGTCGTACTAGGAGTGGAAATAGTCGCTTTGCCTAGCACGCTACTATCGTTTGTGTTGTCTACGAATGTGGTTCCAAGAGTTCCATCTGTTGCCACATTGAACGGCGCATAGGAAGTGATGAAGTCTGAGAACAGACAGACATCAGACATTGGAAACACGCCGCTGAAGGTTGAGAACATTGTCATAGTGGATCGCCTTGTTTGATGACTTGATCTGTCGCTGTGGGTTGCAGCCGCATGTGCAGTACTGAAATACCCATGCGAAGCACGTCTGCCATTGAGATGTATGTCCCAAACTTGTTGGAGAAAGTTTCGGACAGGAACTTCACCTGTCGGTGAGATTGCTCGTCAACCCGCAGCGTGAATGTCTTCTTCTTGCTCAATGCTTCGCCCTGTTGGTGGACCTGCTTACAACACGGATGTTCGACTTGCGATTGTCGCGCGGGTTGCCGTTGCGATGGTCCACATCGTTACCGTCGCCTTTGGAGATACGCCCCTCGCTCTTGGCAAGTCGATTCGCCTTGTTGCGAGATGCACGGTCCTTCTTGGAAGAATCCGAAGATTGGAACTTGGCGTATTCTTTTTTGTAGTTACGCGGCATTAGCGCACACCCTTGAGAATATCAGAGATATAGGAAACCCCTGACATTGCCTTTGAAGAGTACCCGCCTCGTGGAGCAAATACGCCTCTTCCCATTGAGATCATCGTTTTGGCGTGTGCTACCGCCTTCATCCGAACGGCATCTGGAACTCCATCTCCTCTATCGGCGGCATCCAGAACTTGAGCGATCTCAGCGGCGGTAAGGGTTGGGACTATGGAAGGGATATCCATTTCTCGACCATTGATCGGAACACCGATGGTGTATTCGGTCACATCGTGACCAGAAGGAGACTTGAGTGGACCCATCCACCCCTTCCCCTTGGAAGTTCCATCTTGTCGAAGTCCATAGTCTTGCATCAGCATTTCCATCGCTTTCTTGCGAGGCATAAGTTATCTCAGCACTTGCCCTTGCACTTGCACTTCGACTTGCCGCATTTCTTGCACTTCATCAGCAGCCACCCTTCTTTGCGAATGGGTTCATGCCCTTCATTGGCTTCTTTCCAGCAGGCTTCTTATCAGACGACATCGACTTCTTTGCAGGCTTCTTCTTCATTGGGTTCTTGCTCCAGCCCCACGGATGGGACTTACTTGGTTTAACGGCGGTCACGGGTGACCTCCTTGTGATTCAATATAGCCCCTAGAGAATCTGGGTGGAATCCAACCTTCGGTCGCTCTGGACCTACACCCTCATCGCACAGCATAAGCGCTCCAGCCAAGGCGATAACACGATCTCCGTGAGATTCTCGCGCTCCGCTAGAAAGATCTCGGACCGAACCTGCCTCAATCGCCCCGTCGTCCGTGATGATGTATTCCAGCATCTCCTTCAGGGCGTCGGCGCTGCGGATGACCACATCTCCCTGAGCCATAGCCCTGCTCAACCCCCCCAGCAGGGTCCGCTTGCTGCGCCTCGTCGAGTGCCAGCCCACCTTGCTCGTCCGACCTTCCGACATCGTTCCAATATTCCTCTGGCGGTACACGTCGGAATACCCGATCCGCTCAAAGTCATGGTGCATGGCAGCGCCTGCCCCGTTGACCTCCCACCCAATCATCGGATGGCGCCGACCTCGGTACACAGTCATCGCCGCCTCAACCATCTCATTGGACAGGTCGTGCGGAGGCATGTTCGGATCGATGAATTCAGCCACCATTTCCCTGCTTTCAGCGTCCATAACCGCTACCGCAGAGTTGGCACTACCCGCCCCATACGACGGGTCGGCAAACATCACAAACTCCCTGTCCCTGTCACCCTCACGCCACACCCGCCAGCGCCCATGCTCGTCGTCCACAAAGTGACCCTTCACGAGTTCGCACCGACGTGGAATATCCGCATTCCTAGCCATGTGATCCGTCACAACTGATGGGGTAAAGAAGTTCTGTCCACTACCAACCTCCTGCGCAAACACGTTTTGAGCCAAGTCAACCGTGTCTCGACGACCCATCTGCTCGCCCAGCCAAGGTGTCCATCGGTAGACAGAACCAGACACACCAGTAACTCGACCATCCTTGTCCTCCCTGTCCTCACCGCCAGCGCCCTTCTCAGGATGATCGGTGTAAAGCAGTTCGACGAGGCGGGGATCACCAGTAGACCTCCCCTGCCTGACCAGATTCGCATAGTGAGTACCAGCACCCAATGGGGTACTCACAGCAATTCGGCAGGCAGACGCATCCGCAGCAGACCGCCACGCCGCTTCCGCGTCATCCATAGCCGCAAACTCGTCAAACATGATGAAAGTGCGTCGTCCACCCCTACCAACGTGCGCCGTAGATGCCTGACCCGTGATCGTCGCACCCGAAATAGGGTTCTTCAGCATCATGTGCTGACGACATTCACCGCCACGCTTCACCAAACGCTCTGGAGGTGCTGGCAACAGCCACGCAGGCTGACTTTCCACCATGTAATCCACCTTCCAAAACAAACTGTCAGGGTCAGATGGCTTGTCAACACCATCCTCAATGCGACTTACAAGCAATGCCTGCCACCCGTGGAACATCCACCCCCACACCGACACCGAAGCAAGCAACCAAGACGCCCCCATATCACGACTCTTGCGGATAACCACGTCCCGACCATCCTTAATCGCTGAAATAACCTCCCGCGATGCCTTCTCCTGACACTCCCAAAGCACAAACGGATGATTCGCCCTCTCCGTAGGCAACTCACGACCCGTCAAAGGATCCGTTGCCTTCACCCGATACGTCCAACCCGTCATCCGAAGCCACAGAATGAAGTCATCTGCAAACGCAGCACGGAAGTCAGCCTGAGATTGTGTGTCGCCCGAAGTGCTGTCTAAGAACATCTTCCTCAAACGAAGGATGTCAGGTCTTACGCCACTGGTTGCAACAGGTTGAGGAGATTTGGGTGTCATGTTTTTGGATGAGAGTAGTTTTTTTTACAATGCGGCTTCGGGTCGATCGCGCGGGGCGAAGCCCCCACCCCCCCTCCCACCCCCACCTCGCGACGACGAAGTCGTTGCGCGTTGCCTTTCCCTTCCTCGCCGTGCCGTGTGCGGTGCGTCTGCCCGTGTCGCGGCGAGCGCGGTCAAGCCCAGTCGATCACGCGTTCCATTCGGCAAGCAGCATCCTCGCCCTTGACGAATCACCGTCCATCGAGATCGTCGTCCTTTGGTCAACCTGCACCGATGACCGTTCACGATAGATGTCGGGGCGCAACGCCTTCAGCCTGAACTGGAGCGCCTGCATCTGAGTCGGTGTCGCGTCGATGCTGCCCTTCGCAATGCCGTCGACGATGCCTTCCAGCGTCATGGCGGTCTCAGCGTCGACATCGGCGAGGCGCGCAGCGAAGTCGGGGTCGAGGCGTTTCCACCGCATCACATCGTCATGGCGGCATTGCGCAGCCTTCTGAGCAGCAACCCAACCGTTCGGGATTGCAAGCAAGAATGCCTCCATCTTCGATTTACGGACCTGCAACTGCGTTTGTGCATCCTTTGTGGATAAGTCGAAGGCGTGTACCGCACTGGTCAAAAGAAATTTGTTCGGCTTCATGTGTTGCACTATAAGGCACTTACACCGCATCGAGGACGACGATCTTCACGATCTTGCCAGAATGTTGGTCAAGGTTGTTGCACTGTGTTGCTTCCTGTTGTCTAATTACCCCATCGAAGTCACCTTCGATCTTTGACAAGTCAACCCTGTGAGACCTCAGCGAAGTGCCCCTCTAAAGGCGAAGCGCGCTGAGCCATCGAACAGGAATGTGTGATGACTACCGCGACTTTAGAACCGCGCGCCCTGCCTTGTGCGGGGCGCGCTCTCCTGAGCCGCGCGGCTCTCCACCCCGTTCCTGAAAGGAACACCATGACACTCCCAGCAGCCACCGCCATCGACACCCTCCGCACCTGCATCGAGACCAGCACCGTTGCGCTCCACAACGCGAAGCCGAAAGGCTTCGGCAAGTCCAGCCCCGCCGAACTGATCCAAACACGCTGCTTCATCCTTGGCATGATCCATGCGTACCGCCTTGCGACAGACTTCAAAGCCAACGATGCGTTCAACATGTGGGGTCAAGTGGATCTCGCTTTGAAGAATGCTCAGAAGACATTCAAGACCGCGAAGAAAGTTGCCGCTGCCGCTGAAGCCCAGCGCGCAGTGGTGCAGGCTGAAACGCTCTGACCGACGACCTCGATCCAACATCCCCCCGCAAGGGGGGCTGCTGATCCTGACCGTTCAAACCTGTTCTCGAAAGGAACACCACCATGACAATCGACATGCCACCGTCAGCCACTTACATCGTCCGCATCGAAGAATCGACTGCACCAAGGGCAATGACCATCGAGGACTTCCTTGGCGAAGCAGTGGGCAAGGAAATCAACGCCTTCGAGATTGTCAGCCGCCCAACTGGTGCGAAGCCAGTCTTCTCCGTCTACAGCCGCGACCGTGATCACGAAGTAGAACCGACCTTCGCAACCTCAGACGCGACGATCACCGCGATGATCAACCGAATCCGTCACGAACTGAACATGTTTCAGGACATCGGACACCGCAACATCACCACGACAAGGGCAGGAGCCAAGCGTATCTACGGGATGCTCGATGTGTTGGACTTCGTCTGTGATGCTTCGAGCCTTCAGACCAGTCTGCGCAATGAACTGAAAGCCGCGCTACAACGCGCCGCCGCCGACTTCAAGTCAAGTCGGTAAACACGACCTCGATCCAACAGCCCCCCGCAAGGGGGGCTGCTGATCGTGACCGTTCTCTCAACCAGTTCCCGAAAGGAACCCCCCGCCATGTACACCACCGACTACACCGTCATCGCCGCCAAGATCACCCCTACGATCTGCAACCTTGGAATCGGCGGGTGGACAGTCACCAAGCCCCTCGCCAAGCCTGAGACCGACAGCGCGGGACCATCGGTCATCGTCCACATCCAGCAGGGATCGGCTCGCGTCACCGTCCGCTGGGAACTGGTCGACGCGCCGCAGTGGGATCTGACGATCGACATCACTGCTCTGCCCTGCAAGTGGGACGAAGAGGAGTCGGAATGTTACATGCTGGCGGTCAAGATCGCCCAGCGAGTGGCGAGCCTGCTCAAGCACCACCTCCGATGATCGATTCCGATCCAACCTCCCCGCCTTCGGGCGGGGGGGCTGATCGTGACCGCTCCCAGTTCTTTGAAAGGAACACCCCATGACAAGCACCAGCGTCCCGCACTCGAACATTGCCAAAGACCTGCAATCCGTAGCGTACCGCGCGCTCGAAACCGCGCTCGCAGAGGCGGACGCGCGTTGCGACTACGATCGAGCAGTCGCCTTCCTGTTCTATTCTGTCCGCACCCAGCACCGCACCGCCGCCGACCGCTACGAGGCTAACAGCGCCGCCAACCGCCGCTTGCAGGACAAGACGGAGAACTGGGAGTTGGCACAAGCGGCGCGCCGCGCCGCAGAAGAAGCCTATGTTGCCGCGCAGCGCGCGGCAGAAGCAGCCGCAGCCGCTAAGTGACCGACCGACGACCACCCGCCAACCTGCCCCCCTCATGGGGGGGTGGGCTGCGGCTGACCGTTCTCTCAACCCGTTCTCTGAAAGGAACACCCATGCCCCAGAATTCAATGCTGACCGTCACCTACACCCCCGCGACCGACACCTACCCGTCCCGCCTTCGGGTCGTCCACGACAGCGCGCACGGGAAGGCACGGTGGTGGGTTCCCATTGACTACCGCGTGTTTAACATTGAAGAGCAGTGCCGCTCGATCGCGCAGACGCTCGCCGTCAAACGCGACGACACGGTGCTGGGTGGCTACGAGGTGCTGTCGAACCGCCGCCCAAACGGCGCGGCTGCCAAGCCGCGCGCCTTGTGGATCTTCCTGCTGGGAAGGGGGATGCCGATGACCCGCTGACCGAACCCGATCCAACCGACCCCCCTCGCGGGGGGTCGGCTGATCTCGTCCGTTCAACCACCGTTCTCGAAAGGAACACCATGACCAAGCCCGTTCAGAAGTTTATCGTTGCCCTCGACCCGTCCAATTCAATCTACTTTGAGGGGACCGACATCTATCGCAACCGCCCACTTGCGACGACTCGCAAGGAGAACGCTGTCGTGTTCGACACCTTCGATGCGGCGCGGGATGTCTCCTCGACCATCGTCGGATGGGGTGGCAGCCCCCGCGTGGAGCAGATCACGGTGCATGTGGAGGTTGCCGACCTGTCGACCCCAGAGGGTCGCATCGAAGTCCGCAACGCCTGCACGGAACTGTGGGTCGAGGTCAACGATGGACCACACACAACCAACTGCGGGTGGGAATCAGTGCGCGCCAATGTGGACCGCATCGGGATGCACCTGACACAGGCGATGAACCTGTTGGGATTGCGGTGCGCGATTGAGAATCGCGGGACTGACGACGACGACACCTCGCCGTCCTCCCATGTGTCGGTCGACCTGTCGGACATCAATGGCAACACGCTGTCGCTCCACTGGGAGCCGATGGTGGACGGGTTCGACTACCCGATGTCGGGTGAGGACGGGTGCGACCTCGATGAGCAGAATGCGCAGTGCGAGCGCGAACCAGAACCAGACGAAACGGAAATGCTGCGCCGCCAGATCGTCGACTCGCACCACAATGCGATTGCCCGAATCCACGCGATGTATCTCAAGTCGATCGCCGCCGCCGACGATGTGCTGCGTTGCTCTCTCGCCCTGCTGGACCCCGAACCGACCGCCATGTGTGACGGGTGCGAGAAGCGTCATCCCGAATGCGACATCGAGGTTCACACGATGGGCGATGAATCGATGGCGCTCTGCGAGCACTGCAAGCAGCGCGATCATGCGCACCGCACCGACTCCTGACTTGTCCACAATTAACACACGCCAACGGGTTGCAACTTGCCACGGTTGCAACCCGTTGTACTCTCCCTGTTCAACCAGTTCTCGAAAGGAACACGACCATGCTGACCGCCGAAAAAATCGCCCTCATTCAATACGCGCTCGACAACATCGCGCTGCTCACGCAAAAGCAACTCGCGGATCGGATCCGCACCCCCCGCCCATTCGATGACTTCTGGGTGCTGGGGATGGACTGCCGATACCTCGCGCGTCAGGTCCGCCAGACGGTTACGCATCGGGGTTTCGTGGAGAAGGTCCGTCCCGCAGCATTCTACGCGGAGTGTCGCATCCTGAGCCTCGATTGCTTTGCGACAGGACCGACCCGCGCCACTGCACTGCGGAGGCTGTTCGTCGCGCTGCGCAACGCCGCCGCGCTGAACGCTCCCACACTGGTGGTCCCCCTCTCACTGTGCGAACCGCGCAAGGCGGCGCGCGCTGCAAAGGCTGATCGGTTCGCTGATGCGCTGGACCGCGCAGCAACTGCGCGCGATGCGGAGCGCGATGCAACGACCTGACCGACCGTGATCCAACCGACCCCCCCCTCGCGGGGGGTCGGCTGATCTCGTCCGTTCACTTGTCAAGCAATCGCTGACAACTCTCACCCGATCTCGAAAGGATCACCGCCATGAAAGTCACTATTCTCGTACCGAACCACGCGCGG
>Ga0209596_1000382_pt1 | contig 41314 bp, 33 predicted proteins | sample M_130807_MF_Meta_FD_187314 | JGI IMG/M metagenome (GOLD analysis project Ga0209596, IMG submission 187314) | Freshwater microbial communities from Lake Montjoie, Canada to study carbon cycling - M_130807_MF_MetaG (SPAdes) (version 2) | ecosystem: Environmental > Aquatic > Freshwater > Lake...
TTTTAAGGGAATGCAAATATAATGAGAATTGCGCTTTGTTTTATTCATTTTATCAACAAAAACTCAACCTCTATTGCATCCGAATAAAAGCTTATTACCCTTTTATTTAAGTTAATAAACAAATAAATTGTAAGTATGTTTTAGAATGTTTATATTTGAGAAAATTATCCACATGTGCATAAAAAAACTCCTACCTGGCTTATTACTGTTTGTTATGTTTTTTCTTCTTACTAGTGGATTTTCACAAACGGGGAAAGACACCATTTTACTTTTAAATGGGAAAGTAATCATTGCCAATGTAATTGACACCACAAAAGGAGTTACCAGCATCAAAAACCCAAAGGACAGTCTTAAAAAAATTATGATTGAAAATGATAGAATTTTCTCCATCAGCAATAACAAAGGAGAGAGTGTTATGTATGTTTCAGATTCCGCCTCTGGAAATGAATTCAGCATTGATGAAATGCGTTATTTTATTCATGGAGAACAAGATGCTGAAAAAGCATTCAATGCACCGGGTGCTTTTTGGGGAAATTTAGTTGTTGGAGCGGCAGCCGGAATAACCGAAAGTTTCTTTTGCCCAATTCCACCTTTTGCTTTCATTGCTTTTTCAGGACTTCCAAGGGTAAAAATCAAAAAAAGTACCGTTTCAAATATCGACTATTTAAAACATGAGACATACAAAATGGGCTATAAAACTGTCGGAAGAAAAAAACGAAAGGTTAGCTCTCTGATTGGTGGCGGAGTTGGCCTTGGAGTTGGGATTGGGACAGCCATCATTTTGAACTCGACAGGCAACAGTCTTTCCAAATAAAAACATAAAAGCCTTCTTTTCATATTTACACTTTGAATTTCTTCAAACGTTTTTTAGATTTTACACTCTTCGGTAATATCTATGTTTCTCTTGGAACAGCCTGCCTGATCCAAAGTTCTATCGTTCAACTAGGCTATTCGGACCATTTAAAGTACTACACGTTACTTTCTTTTTTTGCAACGCTTTTTATTTACAACCTGCAGCGTATTTTTTACACCACAAGCCCAGATAAAAGCCTGAATTCTATTCGCAGAAAATGGATTAGCGACAACCAACAGCGTATAAAATTACTCACTCTTATTGGATTTATTGGAGTTTGTAGTACCCTCTTTCTAAATGATATCAGGATACTTCTTTATCTTTTTCCACTATTCATTTTATCGCTCGCTTATTTTTTGCCATTTATAAAACTCAGACAAAACGCTTGGTTTAAATTACTAACCTTAGTAATTGTTTGGACAATGGTGACAGCCGTTCTACCCATATTATTAAACGGTTCAAACCCTTTTTCTAGAAAAGACCTACTCCATATTTTTGTTAGATTTTGTTTTATGACAGCCATTTGTATTCCTTTCGATATAAGAGATCTGGCAATAGACAGAGCAGATAGCGTTTCCACTCTTCCTCATTTATATGGAGAAAACAAAACAAGAAAAGTTGCATTATTTTTTATGCTAATCTATTTATTATTAATTGTAGCGGAATATTACACAGGAATGCTAAACAGCAAATTATTACTAGGATTATTCATTTCTGCTTTAGTGAACGGAATATTGATTTTTATGAGCAGCACAAAAAGAAGCGAATATTTTTATGTACTAGGAATAGACGGCACCATGATCTTACAGGGGGGCATCATTTTTTTAATACATCTGTTTTGAAAATTAGCGCATTGCAATTTCCAAGGCTTCAGCAAATGCTTTTGCAGTGGTAATTAAATCCTCTTTTGTATGCGCTTCACAGACAAATCCAACTTCATATCCTGAGGGGCCAAGATAAATCCCGCGTTCTAATAATTCTTTATGCAAAATTCGGAAATACTTCATGCTGTCACCATCAATTTCTTCTGCAGAACGAATATGTTCTTTGTCTGTAAAAGCAATCCAGAAAATTGATCCGACTGAATAAATTTTCAAATTTGAGTTGGGAGTATTCGCGTTTTTAAAAATTTCTTTGATCAAAAATTGTGTGTGCTCTTCCAGTTTTTTGTAAAAATCAGGTTTTAAACATTCGGTTAATTGTGCTATTCCTGCGGCCATAGCAACTGGATTTCCGCTTAATGTGCCGGCCTGGTAAACATTTCCTTCCGGAGAAATATGACTCATGATTTCTACAGAGGCACCGTACATCCCTACAGGCAATCCACCACCAATAATTTTCCCATAAGTTATAATATCAGGCTGAATACCATAGTAACCAGCTGCGCCGTCAAATCGAACTCTAAAACCACTTATCACTTCATCAAATAATAAAAGTGTTTTATTTTCCGTGCAGATCAATCTAAGGAATTGCAAAAATTCTTTGCGTTGCAATAACAATCCATTGTTAGCGGGAATTGGCTCAATGATTACACAAGCAATCTGATCTTTAAAATCTGCAAACGCTTGTTTTACGGCAGCCTCGTTATCCAGAGCAACAACAATTGTTTCGTTTACAAAACTTTCGGGAACACCCGCTGAGGAGGTGTTTCCAAATGTCACTAATCCCGAACCAGCCTTCACCAATAATGAATCGCTATGTCCGTGATAACATCCTTCAAACTTTAAAATTTTATTACGTTTGGTAAAACCACGCGCCAATCTGATGGCACTCATCACCGCTTCTGTACCAGAGCTTACAAAACGTATTTTCTGAATATACTTGTTGTTATCTAGGATCAATTCTGCAAGTTCATTCTCCAGTGCTGTAGGGGCTCCGAAAGAGCTTCCATTCTCCACAGTTGTCTTTATCGCATTCACCACTTTATCATTCGCATGCCCTAAAATCAAGGGTCCCCAAGATCCGCAATAATCAATAAATTCATTTCCATCAGCATCCCAGATGTGAGCACCTTTGCCTTTTTGAATAAACAAAGGAGTACCACCAACAGAGCGGAATGCGCGCACAGGACTGTTTACACCACCGGGGAAATATTTTTTAGCTTTCTCAAATAAAGCTTCTGATTTTTCTCTCTTCATAATAGAATAAATTAGGATGCAAATATATATCTTTGGAAGCAATAAACTCTACCCCTTTGTTTGAAAAGTTTCTCGCAGAGACGCAGAGTTCATAACAAAAAATTATTGACATATTTAAAACGAACAGATAAAAAAGTTGGATCGCTTGTTAATTTTAATGTAAATCTTTTAAAAGATGGAATAATAAGGATTGCAGACAATTATCAACAAATTAATAACCATCGCTCAGCGAAAACTGCGTCTCTGCGAGAAAAAAACTGAACACCCTATGAAATACGAGAACACATTAGAATTCGCAAAACAAGAAGATTCAGAAGATCTTTTAAAAAGCTATCGAGATAAATTTTATTTCCCGATGATGCATGGGCGCGAAACTGTCTACTTCACAGGAAATTCATTGGGATTGCAACCAAAAGCAACACAAGATTATGTATTGAACGAATTGGAAGATTGGGCTACATTTGGTGTGGAAGGACATTTTCATGCGCGCACACCTTGGTTATCGTATCACGAACAATTTGCAGAACCAATCGCAAAAATTGTTGGTGCAAAACCGGAAGAAGTGGTGGTGATGAACCAATTGACAGTAAATTTACATTTGCTATTGGTAAGTTTTTATCGTCCGACTAAAGAACGCTATAAAATTTTATGCGAAGCAAAAGCATTTCCTTCCGATCAATATGCATTGGAGTCACAAGTAAAATTTCATGGATATACACCTGATGATGCAATCATTGAAATTTCTCCACGCGAAGGCGAAGTATGTATCCGTCAGGAAGATATTTTATCAGCGATAGAAAAAAATAAAAATTCGATTGCAACAATTATGATTGGTGGCGTTAATTACTACAATGGCCAAGTGTTCGATATGAAAGCAATAACAGAAGCCGGACATAACATTGGAGCCCTTGTCGGGTTTGATCTTGCACATGCCGCTGGAAATTTAAAATTAGAATTGCACAACTGGCATGTTGATTTTGCCTGCTGGTGTAGTTACAAATATTTAAACTCTGGTCCTGGTGGAGTTTCGGGAGTCTACATCAATAGCAAACATTTGAAAGACCCAAGTATACAACGTTTTGCAGGTTGGTGGGGACACGATAAACACTCGCGCTTCAAAATGGAAAAAGGGTTTGTTCCAATGCCTACAGCAGAAGCGTGGCAAATGAGTAATGCACCCGTTTTATCTATGGCTGCGCATAAGGCATCTGTTGATATATTTACGGAAGTTGGAATGGATGCGCTGGTTTCTAAAGCAGAAAAGCTGACCGGATATTTGGAATTCGTTATTGATGACATCAATAAATCATTAGATACAAAATTGGAAATAATCACTCCGCGTGATAAAAAACAAAGAGGTTGTCAGCTTTCAGTAGTAGCTCATGGAAGAGGAAAAGAATTGTTCAACAAATTAACGGAAGGTGGAGTGATTTCAGATTGGCGTGAACCAAATGTGATCCGTTGCGCGCCAGTGCCGTTGTACAATTCTTTTGAGGATGTGTTCAGATTCGGAGAGATTTTGAAGAAGGCACTTTAGTTTTACACAAAAAAGTTTTTGTAAAAAATGTATTTACAAAAATCTGTAACAAGAGCATAAGGTGCAGTTGACAGGGACCTTAAAATGATTTGAATCATTTTAGCATAAGAAAGTATTATTTTCATTTGTAAAAAAAAAGAAATTATGAGTAAAAAAGTAACACTAGTTGGTGCCGGATTGGTTGGCTCTTTATTAAGTATCTATTTAGCAAAACGTGGTTACAAGATCGATATGTTTGAGCGCAGACCAGATATGCGTAAAGCTACTACGTATGCAGGAAGATCAATCAACCTAGCATTGAGCGATCGAGGGTGGAAAGGATTGGAAGGTGTTGGCATTGCGGATGAAATAAAAAAGATTGCCATACCAATGTATGCGCGTGCCATCCATCACAAAGATGGAACAACCGTTCATCAGCCATACGGCAAGGATAATCAAGCAATCTATTCCGTTTCACGTGCTGAAATAAACATGCGACTGATGGATCTAGCAGAGCAACAGTCAGGAGTTAAAATTCATTTCAACCATCGCTGTACTGGCATCGACAGAAAAAGTTTAACAGCTGAGTTCATTAATGAAGAAACTAAAACTGTAACTACAACACAAAGCGATCTGCTTTTTGGTTCTGATGGAGCATTTGCCGCTTCTCGTCTAAACATGCAGCTTTCAAGCGACCGATTCGAATACAATCAGCATTATATTTCTGCAGGATATAAGGAACTAATTATTCCTCCAGGAGAAAATGGAAAATTTTTACTAGAGAAAAACGCATTACACATTTGGCCTCGCGGAAGTTTTATGATGATTGCTTTGCCAAACATGGATGGTAATTTTACATGTACCTTATTTTTACCATTTGAAGGAGAGAAATCTTTTGAAAATCTTAAGACAAAGGAACAGGTAAAATTGTTTTTTGAAACAGAATTTCCAGATGCTGTACCTCTGATGCCAACATTGTTAGAGGACTTTATGAATAACCCTACTTCCTCTTTGGTTACCGTAAAATGTTCTCCATGGACATTCGATAAAAAGATCGCTCTTATAGGTGATGCGGCTCATGCAATTGTGCCTTTTTTCGGACAAGGCATGAATTGCGGGTTTGAAGATTGCGTTGTTTTAAATGATCTGATCTCAAAACATAAAGAAGATTGGACAAAGATTATGGATGAATACCAAACACTTCGCAAACCAGATGGAGACGCGATTGCAGATCTTGCTATTGCAAACTTCGTGGAAATGCGTGACAGAACTGCAGATCCTAAATTTATCTTACAAAAGAAAATTGAAGCACGTTTCAATAGTAAATATCCAGACAAATGGATTCCATTATATTCAATGGTAACCTATAGCCCACATATACGTTATTCCACTGCTTTAAAAGAAGGTCAGCGCCAAGAGTCCATCATGCAAAAAATAATGGCGATGCCTGATATTGAAAATAAATGGGATAGCGAAGAAGTGGAAAAAGAAATGTTAAAATTTCTATAAGTAAAAAGTAGTATGTATCGAGTCGTATTTAAATTAAAATAGTTTCTTGCTTCTCGTTACTATTATCTGAATACTTTCAAATGATCTACCTCAAAAAATACCTCATTGTAAAATTGCTGATTGAAAATCTGAGCAAATACGAATTGATGGGCATTTATCGCCCTCAAGCCACTTGCAAAGGTGCAAAAGGGTATTCTACCGAATGTCAGATAGAACTCTATAAAAAGCCTATAGAACAAGGTGAAAGCGCGGTTTTAAATGCAGTACTTTATGCACCACATGGATTTGGTGAGCATTTAAAACAAGGAAGTTTATTAACTTTACGCAACGGATTAGATATAGAGGCCAAAGCAGTTGTATTGGAAATAATCGGTTACAAAAATTAACACATTTATATTTATCCTTAGATTTTAAATTTGAAGTACACTAAACACATAGCATTTCTATTTGCAGTTGTATTTTTACAGACACAACTCTTTGCGCAGCAAAGCACTGACGAGCAATTGGCACAACAGTTTTTTCAGAACAAAGAATTCGACAAAGCATTGGATTATTATGAGAAACTTTATAACAAAAAATCTCCTCAACAATTTTACACACCCTATTTAAATTGTTTAATAGAAACGAAAGATTTTAAAAAAGCAGAGAAGATTGTAAAAAAACAAATCAAACAAAACCCTGACAGCCCGCAATTATATGTCGACCTGGGCAACGTTTATACAGTTGGTGAAGAACCAGACAAAGCCAGAACAGCATGGGATCAAGCAATAAAATCTATTAAAATAGACGATCAAGCTTTTGCTGTTGCCAATGCATTTATGGCGACACATCAATACAATTATGCGATTGCTACTTATTTAAAAGGAAGAAAAATCTCACAAAATAATTATCCGTTCAGTTTTGAATTAGCCGATGTATTCAAAGAAAAAGGAGATAATATTTCAATGATCAATGAATATCTCGATCTTTTAGAAACACAAGACTCGTATATCCAGACTGTTCAAAATGCATTGCAAACGAGCTTTGGGAATGATGCGGCTACAAAACAAAATGAATTATTAAAAACAGAATTATTAAAACGAATTTCAAAAAGTCCTGACAACACAATATTCTCAGAACTGCTGATCTGGATGGAGATCCAACAAAAAGATTGGGATGGCGCTTTTGTGCAAGCAAAGGCTTTAGACAAACGCAAAAAAGAAGAGGGAAACAGAGTCATGGGACTGGCTCAACTTTTTGCTCAGAATGAAGCATATGACGTTGCTATCAAAGCCTATCAATATGTCATTTCAAAGGGCCCCGAGGTATACTATTACACCAAAGCTAGAATCGAATTGCTTTATGTATATTATCAGAAGGTAGTTACCAAAGGAAATTACACAGCTACTGATTTAACTGAACTTGAAAAAAATTACAACACAACAATAAAAGAATTGGGTAAATCAGCGAGCACTGTTCCTCTATTAGAAAACCTTGCTCACCTTCAAGCTTTCTATTTAAATAAACCCAAAGATGCCATATCCCTTCTCGAAGAAACAATCGCAATCCCTCAACTCTCGCCTCAAGTACAAGCAGATTGCAAATTAGAACTTGCAGATATTTTATTAATGACAGGCGATATTTGGGAAGCATCATTACGCTACTCCCAAGTAGAAAAAGCTTTTAAATATGATGAGATCGGACAAGAAGCAAAATTCAGAAATGCACGTATATCTTATTATACAGCTGATTTTAAATGGGCACAAGCTCAATTGGATGTATTAAAAGGAGCAACAGCAAAACTGATTTCAAATGATGCTATGGATCTTTCCCTTTTAATTAGTGATGCATTAGCAGACGACACCAATGAAGCTCCTTTGGCAATATATGCCCGCGCCGACCTTTTAGCATTTCAAAACAAAGACAGTCTGGCAAAAATAACCTTAGACACCATCAATACGCTTTTCCAAAACCATGCGTTGGCTGATGAGATTCTTTTCAAAAAAGCGCAAATAGATTTAAAACATGCTAATTATGCTGAAGCTGCAACATACTATGAAGCTATATTGAAAAATTACGGGGAGGATGTATTGGCCGATGATGCACTTTTTAAATTAGCTGATTTAAACGAGAATCAGTTTAAAAATATTGATAAAGCAAAAGAGCTGTATCAACAATTATTAGAAAAATATCCTGGAAGTTTATATGTTGTAGAAGCAAGAAAACGATTCAGAAAATTAAGAGGCGATACTATTAATTAGAAAATAAACATTATGATAATATACAACGTAACTGTGAACATTGAAAATGATGTGCACGATGAGTGGCTTCAATGGATGAAAACAAAACACATTCCTGATGTAATGGCAACCGGATATTTTATTGAGCATAAACTTTGTAAAGTCCTCGTGGATGAAGAGCAAGGGAGCACCTACTCGTTTCAATATACGAGTAAAAATATGGAGGACCTGAAAGAATATCAGAAATTACACGCCCCTCGTTTACAAAAAGAAGTGGCAGACAAATACGCTGATAAATTTGTTGCATTCAGAACACTTCTGGAGGTTCTCTAGCGTTAACATTTCCTTAAACCAATTCCGAATAAAAAATGAATGATCTAGTTAGAGCAAAAAAACATTTAGGACAGCACTTTCTGAAAGATGAAACCATTGCTCTGGATATAGTAAAAAGTTTAAAACATACTTCGCTCTATAAAAAAGTATTGGAAGTTGGACCAGGAATGGGCGTTCTTACAAAATATTTAATTGCAGAAACAGCTTATGATACTCATATTATTGACATCGATAGAGAATCAATTGCTTTTTTAAAGAAAAATTTTCCATCACTGGAAAACAAAATTATTGAAGGCGATTTCCTTGAACTGGATTTCAATAATTTATTCAACAATGAACCATTCGCTGTGATAGGTAATTTCCCATACAATATTTCCACAGAGATCTTGTTTAAAGTGCTGGATCATAAAAACCAAGTTCCTGAAGTGGTTGGTATGTTTCAAAAAGAAGTAGCGGAGCGCATCGCCTCCAAACCAAGAAATAAAACATACGGCATCACAAGTGTTTTGCTTCAAGCATTTTATGATATCGAGTATTTATTTACTGTTCACGAAAATGTATTTAACCCTCCACCACGGGTTAAATCTGCTGTCATTCGTTTAACGCGTAACACGGTTCAAAAGCTAGATTGCAATGAAAAATTATTTAAACAAGTTGTGAAAGCGGGGTTCAATCAAAGAAGAAAAACATTACGAAATTCTATCAAAGCTTTCAAACTAAAGTCCGAATTCATAGACCACAAATATCTGACACAAAGAGCAGAAGAGTTGTCGGTTGCGGATTTTGTGGCCTTGACAAACATGATTGATAGCAGCAACGTTTAAAAACAACATATAATAAAACAAACAATGGTAAAAAGACAAATTTCCCGCTCGACAAGAAATTTACTTACAGTATTTGGATGTTTAATTATAGCAAATAACATTCAAGCACAAGCTATTTGGGACAATACTTCTTTCGTTCATCGCAACGGACAAGAAATACACAATGGACAAAATAATGCTATAACACTCGATGGAGTAAATATTGGCTCTTGGTTGTTGTGGGAAGGATTGATGTGGTCTGGCGGAACACTCTCAGAAAAAGACATTACTACCAAGATGCAAACTATAATCGGACCTGCTGCAGTAAATGCTTTTAGAGATTCTGTTTACAAAAACTACATCACACGGTCCGACATAAATAGAATTTCACAACAATGTTTTAATGTGGTTCGAATTCCTTTTAATCATACTGTTCTGGAAGATGATTCAAACCCTTATGTATATAAGTCCTCGGGCTGGGCTATATTTGATAGTGTTCTGAAATGGTGCGAAGATAATAATGTTTATGCTGTTTTGGATTTGCATTCTGCACCTGGAGGACAATCAACTTTATTTACAGCAGACCCCGATTCAGTAAATTTATGGCAATCCACTTCCAATAAAAATAGAACAATCCAATTATGGAAAGCAATTGCCAATAGATATCAAAATCGAGGAATCATTGCAGCTTACGACTTATTAAACGAGCCTAATATTTGGTGGTGGCCTGATTTAGTTAGTTTATATAAAAATATAACTGACACCATCCGAACGGTTGACAACAACCATATGATAATGCTTGAAGGAAATAACTACGCTACAGATTTCACTCCATTTACTTCTTTGCCTGATCCAAATATATGCTTCCAGTTTCATTATTATACTCTCTTTGGAATTCCAGTAATGAATAATCTTGTTTCTGTTGGTAATACTTTAAATGCACCGGTTTGGTGTGGCGAATGGGGCGAAGCCAATATTGCAGGATTGCAAACACAATTAGATACTATAAGGAAGCCCGTTTATAATGTTAGCGGCTCCGCTTTTTGGACGTGGAAAACATCGCCAAATGCTTTTTCTAATCCACACTATCTTTATGCAACAAATCATCCTGACTGGAACAATACAATGTTATGGGCAACTTACGGTTCACCAATTGTAACGGCTGTGCAAATGCAAAGTGGCATTGATAATTTTATTATCAATATGAAGTTGCAAAACTGTACAACTGATTCTGCAGTAGCCAACTTACTATATTTATGTGCGCCATCTGGAATGGAAGATCTCCAAGCACTAAAAAGTTTAAATGTTTATCCAAACCCATTTACTTCATCAATCAACATAGAGGCTAAATTCGAAAACGAATATTATGAACTATTAAATTCAACGGGACAAATTATTTGGGCAGGCAAACAAATCAACAAGCAAGATTTTTCCTCTCTAACAGACGGTTTGTATTTATTGAGAATACACAATGGTAAATCGACACAGACTACAAAACTTATTAAGAACTAAAGCCAATTAGCCTTTTCAGCTAAATGTTTAAAATTTAACCCAAACGTATGCACCAATTAGTATAAATCTTACCTTTGCAAGCGTTAATAAAAAATATTCTATCAGGTGCAATTTGAACTAACAGACGACTTTTTAGTAAATCTCCGTGAAGCGATTACAGCTGAGAACGGAGCTTTTGTCGTTGAACACTTTAGCGCCCTATATCCTGCGGATATCGCTGAAATCTTTAATGAACTAGCGATTGAAGAAGCCAAGTATGTTTACAGTCAACTAGATGAACAAATTGCTGCAGATGTGTTGGTTGAGTTGGATGATGATGTCCGTGAAAATTTCTTAGCCTCTCTTACTTCAAAAGAAATTGCTGAGCACATCGACAACATGGATTCCGATGATGCCGCCGACGTTATTGCTGAACTTCCCGATAAATTGCAGGACGAGGTGCTTTCTCAAATGGAAGACAGCGAGCAGGCAAGCGATATTGTTGACCTTCTAAATTATGATGAAAATACTGCCGGTGGTTTGATGGCTACCGAGTTAGTACGTGTGCATGTAAATAGCAATGCGATAGAGTGTGTGAGAGAAATACGCGCACAAGCGGATGCAGTAGAAAATATTTATGCGATTTATGTGGTTGATGATGATGAAAAATTAGTGGGAGTGCTCCCATTAAAAAAATTAATCATCTCACCTAAAGATTCCAAAGTAGCTGACATTTATGACCCAAAAATAATCTCAGTAAAAACAAATACGGATGCTGAAGAAGTTGCCAACTTGATGGATAAATACAACCTTGTTGTATTGCCCGTAGTAGATAGCCTTGGAAGACTTGTCGGACGAATTACCATTGATGATGTTGTAGATGTAAGACGTGAAGAGGAAACAGAAGATGTTCAAAAGATGGGTGCGATGGAAGCCTTGGAAGAGCCATACATGAGTACTCCATTCTTACAAATGATCCGTAAACGTGTGGGCTGGTTGATCATCCTATTTCTTGGAGAAACATTAACTGCAACGGCAATGGCTTTTTTCGAAGATCAAATTGCAAAAGCGGTAATATTAGCATTGTTCATTCCTTTAATTATTTCCAGCGGAGGAAATAGCGGATCACAAGCCTCAACATTGATCATCCGCGCATTAGCACTGGGTGAAATAACCGTTCGCGATTGGTGGAAAATTGTTAAAAAAGAATTTTCGACAGGGCTTGTAATTGGTGTGATACTTGGAATAATCGGATTTGCACGAGTTGGATTATGGTCTTACTTCATCAGCAGCTACGGTCCTCACTGGATGCTAATTGCATGTACGGTAGGCTGTTCTTTGGTTGGTGTAGTGATGTGGGGAACATTGATGGGTTCTTTACTTCCACTTGCATTAAAACGTCTGGGCCTGGACCCTGCTGTTTCATCTGCACCTTTTGTTGCTACTCTTGTTGACGTTACAGGACTTATCATTTACTTCACCCTCTCTATTATCTTCTTACGAGGTGTATTATTGTAATCATGAAAATCCTCTTTATAGATTCCAATCACAATTTGTTGCATGAAACTTTGCAAAAAGAAGGGCATCAATGCGATCTGAATTACGGATGGACTCAACAGCAAATAATCGATAATCTTTATGCGTACGACGGTGTTGTTATCCGCAGTAAAATCAAAATCACCAAGGACATTATTGATAAAGCACCTAAGCTAAAATTTATTGCGCGTGCAGGAGCAGGAATGGAAAACATTGATGTGGCTTATGCGGAAAGCAAAGGAATAAAATGTTTGTGTGCGCCAGAAGGAAATCGGGATGCCGTTGGAGAACACGCTATCGGAATGCTCCTTTCCCTTTTCAATAATTTATGCAAAGTCGACAATGAAGTGCGGGAAGGAAAATGGATACGGGAAGGAAATCGTGGCATCGAATTAATGGGTAAGACTGTCGGAATTATTGGATATGGAAACATGGGCAGCGCTTTCGCGGAGAGGTTAAAAGGTTTTGGAGTAAACATTTTAGTATACGACAAGTACAAGAAAAATTTCGGAAGTGAACAAATAAAAGAAGTTAGTTTAGAACAACTATTTGCAGAAACAGATGTACTGAGCTTACACACTCCGTTAACAGACGAAACACATTATTTGATCAATGATGCATTCATAAATAAATTCAGTAAAAATATTTATATCATCAATACTGCACGCGGAAAAAGTTTAAATACAGCTGATCTTGTAAAAAATATAAAATCAGAAAAAGTATCGGGCGCCTGTCTGGATGTATTGGAATATGAAATGGTTTCCTTTGAAAATTTAGATTCTACAGCTTTGCCAGAGGCTTTTCAATATTTAACAAAGTGCAACAAAGTAATTTTATCTCCTCATATTGCTGGCTGGACAGTTGAAAGCAACGAAAAAATTGCAAAAATCTTAGCCGAGAAAATTCTGAACCTTAATTTATAACGGCTTTACTACCAACTGCACAGTATATCTGCTTTTCACTTCCAATAATATTTTTTTATCGATTGTAACTCTGTCAATCGTTGCCTGATCATAATAACGAATCGTAATCAATTCTAGATTATCATTATACAAAACACGGTATTGCTTTTGAAGTGTTTTTATTAATTCAGGAAGCTTACGTTTGTCATTATCTACACTCACAGAAAAACTGATGGCAGAATTCTGCATTACATTTACCTTTACTTGTCTTTCTGAAAACAAATTAAAAATGTCACTAAAATTGTCTTCCGCAATGAATGAAAAATCTTTTGGTGAAATGGAGATCAACACCTGATTCACTTTAAAAATAAATGAAGGAATTGGCAAAGGTGTTTGTACATCATTGATTACCGTTCCTATTTCTTCCGGATTTAAAAAAGATTTTACATACAATGGAATTTTTTTATTCTGTAAAGGCTTTATTGTTTTCGGATGAATGACAGTCGCTCCGTAATAAGCCAATTCGATTGCATCCTGATATGAAATCTGTTCGAGCTTTTTTGTTTCATCAAACCATTTCGGATCTGCATTTAAAACACCCGGAACATCTTTCCATATAGTCACACTTTCTGCATTGGTTGTAAAAGCAAGTATCGCAGCGGAATAGTCGGACCCTTCACGACCTAACGTAGTTGTAAAGTTTTCGGATGTACCACCAATAAAACCTTGCGTAACAAGAACCAAATTATTATTGTTTTCTAGGAAAGGAAGTAAATTCCTATTTACAAGTTCTTGTGTTAAATCCCAATCTACTTTTCCTTCACGATAGGTATTATCTGTCTGAATAACATCGCGCACATCTAACCACTTACTATTTACTGATGCTTCAATCAAATAAGCATTCACAATTTTGGTTGAAATGATCTCTCCCAAACTCACAATTTTATCGTATTCATAATTGTAATTTTCTGTAGGTTCATCGTCAATCGCCCAATCTAATTCTACAAATGTGTTACTGATCTCATTATAGATCGGATGCCCTTGATCCGAGAATAATTGCTGGATGATATCGAAATGATATTTTTTTATTTCATTCAATACAGCCGTTGCGTCTTCTTGTTTGAAAAAGATAGCATCTGTTAATCGCTCCAAAGCATTGGTCACTTTCCCCATGGCAGAAACTACAACAATAACATTCCCCATTGGCCCGCCATTAGCAGATAATATTCTCGCTACATTTTTTACCGCATTTGCATCTTTTACGGATGCGCCACCGAATTTAAAAATTTTCATTTACTTAAAATATTTCTGAATTTGTTCACCAGTCAACTTACAATTTATCCAATCACTATCAAAATGCGAATTTAATTTTTCATAAAATTTAATAGCAGGCTCATTCCATTCCAACACCTGCCATTCCAATCGTTCAACGTGCATTTCTTTCGCTACTTTTACAACTTCATCAAATAACTTCTTACCTATTCCAAATTTTCTGAAAGGCTCATTCACTATAATATCTTCTAAAAAAACACATTTCCCTTTCCACGTTGAATATTTAATATAATACAAGGAGACCCCCACTATTTTACCATCATTTTCAGCAACAAAAAAATGAAAGATCGGATTGTTTCCAAACCCATCACGCTCCATATCCTCAACAGTAACTGTTACTTCAAGAGGTGCTTTTTCATAGGCAGCCAACTCTTTCACTAGCTGAAGCACTTGTGAAAGATCGTTTTTTACACCTTTTCTGATAACAATTTCCATATAAATAAATTGGTAAACAAAGGTAAAAATGAAATGATATAAACAATCATTTTTACCATCCAAAAATATTGCGATATTTGTGTATATTCAAAATAAACCAAAGATGAGCAGAGTTAAAACATTAGGACAATTTATTATTGAAAAACAAGCAGATTTTCCCTATGCAAAAGGAGAATTATCACGACTGTTACGTGATATAGCCATCGCTTCAAAAATTGTGAACCGCGAGGTGACAAAGGCTGGATTGGCTGATATTTTAGGTGATGCAGGAGAGATTAACATACAAGGTGAGAATGTGAAGAAACTGGATGTTTTTGCAAATGAGCAATTTATTGCAGCTTTGAGTGTTGGCGGAGAATGTTGCGCTATTGCTTCAGAAGAAAACGAAGACATTATAACCATTGATAACGCCGTATCAAAAAACGCAAAATATGTAGTAGCGATGGATCCTTTGGATGGTTCTTCCAACATTGATGTAAATGTATCCATCGGGACCATATTCTCCATATATAGAAGAACATCATTAACCGGACCGGGGACCTATGAAGACTTTATGCAACGAGGGACAGAACAAATTGCTGCAGGGTATGTAATTTATGGATCTTCTTGTATGATGGTGTATACAACAGGCAAGGGAGTAAACGGATTTACGTTAGATCCTTCTATTGGAGAATTTTGTCTATCACATCCGAATATGCAAACACCTAAACAAGCTAAAACCTATTCTATTAACGAAGGAAATTATGTACACTTCCCGGAAGGGGTAAAAAAATATATAAAATATTGTCAGGAAGAAGACGATGCGACAAATCGTCCCTACTCTTCCCGCTATATCGGATCAGGTGTTGCTGACATTCATCGTAATTTAATTACAGGAGGCGTTTATATTTATCCTACAACTGCAAAATCTCCGAAAGGAAAATTGCGTTTATTGTACGAGTGCAATCCTTTGGCATTTATTCTGGAACAAGCTGGTGGGAAAGCAACAGATGGATTTAAACGTATCATGGAATTGGATATCAAGGAACTTCACCAACGTACTCCTTTGTTTTTAGGGTCCGCAGATATGGTTGACCTTGCAGGTGATTTTATGAAAAAATACTCCGTGTCCGAAAAAGCATAGTCCTATCAATCCTTCTCGATTCATTCGCACTCGAAGTGACACGCAGTATAGTTGTCCGTTCGAATGTTCTTTTTTCTGAAGAACGTAGCAAGCAGTTAGATAAACTTAATGAGCCCTGGTTTTTTCAATAAGACGAGGGTTTATTTTTTGTATTTTTGTAATCCTTTTAGGAAGCCAGTGACCAAGGAAGATATTTTACGCAAGTACGGTGAGTCCGCTAACAATTCTTTACTCATACAAGAATTGACAGGGAATGCTACGCGTCTTCAGCTAAAAAATGTGATTGGCTCTGGAGCTTCTTTCATTGCTGCAACAGCCTTCCAACACATTCATAAAACAAACTTATTGGTCCTTGCTGATAAAGAAGAGGCAGCCTACTTTCTAAATGATCTTGAAAATGTATTGGGCGAACAAAATGTATTGTTCTTTCCTGCCTCCTATCGCATGCCTTATGAACACGAGGAAATTGATAACTCAAACATTCTATTGCGTGCTGAAGTATTGAATAAAATAAACACAGGCAAAAAACATATCTGCATCGTTACCTATCCGGAAGCATTAACAGAAAAGGTTGTTACAAAAACACATTTAACAAAAAATACCTTAGCATTAAAACAAGGAGAAAAGATCTCCATTGATTTTATTTCTGATGTTTTAATTGACTATGAATTCAACCGCGTTGATTATGTTGTAGAACCCGGACAATACTCCGTTCGAGGCGGAATTGTAGATATTTTCTCTTTCTCAAACGACAACCCTTATCGAGTTGAATTTTTAGGAAATGAAGTAGATTCCATTCGCAGCTTTGATCCTACATCACAATTGTCGGTGCAAAAAGTTGCGTATTGTAACATCATTCCTAACGTACAAACAAAATTATTACAGGAAAGCCGTCAAACATTTTTTGAATTCATCCCTGCAAATTCTGTTATCTGGTTCAAACATTTTCAGCTGACGGTTGACCGAATCGAAAAAGCATTTGCACAAGCAGAAACATCTTTCAGTAAACTTGATTCGGTGGTTGCTCAGCTCCCACCTAATGAACTATACATTCACAAAGATGTTTTCACAAAACAAATATTAGGATTTCCTGTTGTAGAATTTGGGAATCATTTTTCATTGGCGCCAACAAAAATCATTACCTATAATTTCTCACCACAACCTAGTTTCAATAAGAATTTTACATTCCTAAATGACAATTTCAAAAGCAATTTACGAAACGGTTTATCGAATGTAATTTTTTCGGATACATCCAAACAAATTGAACGTCTTTATAAAATATTTGAAGACATCGCTCCGAAAAAACCAGAGGAACTCGAAATTTTTACTCCAATCCTTTTATCTATTCATGAAGGGTTTATTGATAATGAATTAAAAATAGCGTGTTATACAGATCACCAAATCTTTGATCGTTATCACCGCTTCCGCTTAAAAAGTAGTTTCAATAAAAAGAATGAGGCACTTACCTTAAAAGAACTCAAAGGATTAAATCCTGGTGATTATGTTACACACATTGACTATGGTGTTGGTCGTTATGGCGGACTTGAAACCATCGAAGTAAATGGTAAAACACAAGAAACAATTCGCCTTGTTTACAAAGACTATGATGTGGTTAACATCAGCATTCACTCACTTCATCGCATTGCAAAATATTCTGGTAAAGAAGGTGCTGAACCAAAAATAAATAAATTAGGTAGTAACGCTTGGGCGACATTAAAACAAAAGACCAAGAAAAAAGTAAAAGAGATTGCCTACGACTTAATTCAACTTTATGCCAAACGAAAAGCATTAAAAGGTTTTCAGTTTAGTCCTGATAATTACATGCAAAACGAATTGGAAGCTTCATTTATTTATGAAGATACTCCCGATCAAATAAAATCGACTGCGGATGTAAAAAAAGACATGGAGAGCGAATGGCCTATGGATAGGCTTGTTTGCGGAGATGTTGGCTTCGGAAAAACCGAAGTTGCCATCCGTGCAGCATTCAAAGCTGTATGCGACAGTAAACAAGTTGCCATTTTGGTTCCAACAACTATTCTTGCCTTACAGCATTATAAAACGTTCCGAGATCGATTAAAAGATCTTCCTTGCAATGTTGATTACATCAATCGATATAAATCTGCGAAAGACCAAAAAGAAACACTGGAAAAAGTTGAAAAAGGAGAAGTGGATATATTAATCGGAACACATGGTATTGTGGGGAAAGGAGTGAAATTCAAAGATCTTGGATTAATAATCATTGATGAAGAACAAAAATTTGGTGTTGCTGTAAAAGATAAACTGAAAACCTTCAAAACAAATGTTGATACGCTAACGCTCACAGCTACTCCCATTCCAAGAACCTTGCAATTTTCAATGATGGGTGCCCGTGATCTATCAGTGATCAACACACCTCCACCGAATCGCTATCCGGTGCAAACAGAATTACATACATTCAACGAAGAAATTATTCGTGATGCTGTATCATTTGAAATTTCTCGTGGTGGCCAAGTGTTTTTTGTTCACAACAGAGTACAAAACATTATGGAGATTGCAGGAATGATACAACGTTTATGTCCCGATGCGAAAGTTGCCATAGGTCACGGTCAGTTGGAAGGCGATAAGCTGGAACAAGTAATGATGGATTTTGTGGAAGGTGAATACGATGTATTGGTGGCAACAACAATCATTGAAGCAGGACTGGATATTTCGAATGCCAATACGATTATCATCAATCAAGCACATATGTTTGGTTTAAGTGATTTACACCAAATGCGGGGACGTGTAGGACGCTCCAACAAAAAAGCATTTTGTTATTTATTGACAACGCCTGTTTCATTACTAACCCCTGAAGCGCGTAAACGTTTAAAAGCTATTGAAGAGTTTTCTGACTTAGGAAGTGGTTTCAACATTGCCATGCGCGACTTGGATATTCGCGGAGCAGGAAATTTATTGGGTGGTGAACAAAGTGGTTTCATCAATGAAATTGGTTTTGAGATGTACCAAAAAATTCTGGATGAAGCCATCATGGAATTGAGAACTGAACATGAAGAGTTGCGAGATACAAATGTTGGTGGCTCTCAAAAATATACACAGAAGCAGCATAGCCAATACATTTCGGATTGCGCCATAGACACCGATATGGAAATTTTGATACCAGACAACTATGTCAATAATATTACCGAACGTTTGAATTTATACCGTGAGTTGGATGATTCAAATACGGAAGAACAATTGTTGAAATTTGAAACTTCTCTTCGTGACCGGTTTGGGCCTGTTCCGGAGCAAGCAATAGAATTGATTCATACCATTCGTTTACGGTGGTTAGCTATGGAAATTGGTTTTGAAAAATTATTGTTGAAGAATAATAGAATGGTTGGATATTTTATTCCGAATCAAAATTCTCCTTATTATCAAAGTGAAAATTTTACCAAAGTGTTAAAGTTTGTTCAACAGAATGCGAAGTTGTGTAAAATGAAAGAGACAAATGGGAAACTAACGCTTTCATTTGAAAACATTAAATCGATTGATGATGCGACTGTGGCGTTAAGACCTGTGCTGTATTAATCCTTAATTTCTTCTTCTCCCCAAAAACTCAGACTATATAAAAAAGCCTGGATGTGTTTATAACAAAGACCCGAAAGTATCTGAAAGAAGACAGCTGTATTAAAATTGAAAACATTATCAGCATAGGCGTTTTCCTGATCACTGAAATAAATCGTAAAGTATTCCAACAAAAAAGCCTCTTCGCAAAACGAAGAGGCTTTTCTTTTAATAAAATAAGTTATTAACCCATACTATTAGCAATCGCATTAAAACTGATATCGTTTTTCCCTAACTTAGAAATAATAGACATGTGCGATTTGAATGCTTTCCATATCGTTTCGTTATAAATGTATTTAATTCCGAATTCCTTAGCTGTCGCTTCTACTATAGGAGCAATTTTAGGATAATGAACATGGCAAATACGAGGAAACAGATGATGTTCCGTTTGGTAATTTAATCCACCTACATAATAGGTGATCAACCAGCTGTTTCTTGAAAAATCAGCAGTTGTTTCCATCTGATGAATCGCCCATTCGTTTTGAATATTCCCTTTTTCATCTGGGATAGGAAATTTCGAATCCTCAACCACATGTGCAAGTTGGAAAACAATGCTCAATATCAAGCCTGCAATGGTATGCAAGGTTAAAAAACCAACCAGAACTTGCAAGAAAGTTAAATGAAGGAACATCATTGGTAAAACAAAAATGAAGGTAAAATAAATCGCTTTCCAAAGTATTAACCCCATCAAAGTGACAAACTTACGAAAACTAGTATCTCTGTGTTGACCTTCTTTATTAAATTGAAAATACTGAACGAAATCTTTAGCCGTTGTCCAATACAAAGACATGATTGCATAAAAGAAAAACACATAGACAACTTGAAAACGTTGAATTTTTTTGTATTCCCCTGCTGGAGAAAAACGCATAATCACCTTGTTATCAATATCTCTATCGTGTTCGTGAATATTTGTATAGGTGTGGTGAAGAATATTATGTTGCGTTCTCCAGTTTCTGTTGTCGCCACCTACCAAAGTAAGTGAGTGAGCTACTAGTTTATTGATAAATGGATTAGCGGAATAGGCATCGTGGTTAGCGTCATGCATTACGCTCATCCCAATACCAGCAAGCCCCAAACCCATCACACATGAACAAAGCCACACCCCCAACAAACCGAACCCCTGCGTCCATATTAGTGCATAAGGCACAAAATAAAGTGAAAGCATCACAAAGGTTTTGATAACCATATTGACATTGCTATGCTGAGAGATATTGTTTTCAATAAAGTAATTATCAACACGTGCTTTTAAAGTACTGTAAAATTGCGTTTTGTCCTTATTAACAAATTTGATTTTTTGTTTCATACTTTACTTAATTTAAGATGCTAATTTACTCAAAAAAATGGTAATTCTTACAACTTTCAAGAAACAGACTGAATATCTGCCTATAAGTTCAAATCCATTCGATTGTAAAATAATAACATTGGAAAAATACACAGCACTGAAAAAAGGATCCCAGCAATGCTAAAATCGCTGACAGAAACAGCCAATATCTCTTTTACAAAAAAGGTAACAATGAATAATTGAACACCCCAGCGTTTCATATGCCAAACACCAATATAAGATATAAAACTTGCAGCAACTATTAAACCGAAAAGTGCTGGGTACCAATCTCCCATCCTTTTAACAGAAGGGGAAAATACAGCTAGAAAACTAAAAACAATCGAGAAAAAACCTAAGATACAAACGATCTTTAGAATTTTTGGACGTTTCACAGTTGATTGCATAGTTAACGAATTACAAAATTATTACTGAGTTGCCATTTTTTGTTACACCTAATTCGACCTGATTGCCTCTACAGGATCCAACTGAGATGCACCATAGGCAGGAACAAAACCAGAAACTACACCAATTAATATGGATATGGTAAAACCTAAAATCACATTTGATTTACTCAACACAATCTCCATCCCTATTGAATCACCCGCCACCAAAGTGATCAGGTAAACAATCAAAAGGCCGATCACCCCACCGATCAATGATAAAAACACTGCCTCAAATAAAAATTGAGACAAAATGAAATAATTCTTTGCGCCCAACGATTTTTGTATACCAATTATGTTCGTTCGTTCCTTCACAGAAACAAACATTATATTCGCAATTCCAAAACCTCCTACAAGTATTGAGAATCCACCAATTACCCAACCTACAATACCAATAACACCAAATAAGCTATCAAACTGAGTTGATATCAAACTAGTTTGATTGAGTGCGAAATCGTCTTCATTTCTGGGCTTCAGCTTATGTATAGATCGCATCAGTCCGGTAAGTTCTGAAATCAGGTCATCGTTAGTAAGTCCAGGCTTCGCTCGAACCATTATCTGAGGATTCAAATTTTCATCGTGGATATCGACCAACGTTCTTGCATAATTGATTGGTACAAGCACTTGAGTATCCGAGCTATTACCAAGAATACTCTCGCCTTCCTTCTTAAAAATGCCGACTACAACTACTTTAGCCCCATTCACTTTGATAGTCTGACCAACAGGATTTTCAAAGGGGAATAAGGTGGATGCTAACACATCACCGATAATGGCAACAGGCCTGCCTGAAGATGATTCAATATCATTAAAATAACGACCTTCTGCAATCTCAAAATTTTTGACCTTATCATATTGTTGCGAACCACAGACAACTGTTACGTTTTCAATACTACTACTGCCGTGCTTTACAGTAACGCTACTAAAAATAACAAAAGCTGCAGCTGAAGCACTATTACAATTTTTTATGATTTTATCTAGTACAGGAAAGTCAATGGATGGGCGTTTTTCATACTTCCACCAAGGATAATCGGGACCGAACTGCCAAGGCTCTTTTTGGAGAAAAACCACATTATCTCCTAAACTCTCCACACTTTTACGGAGATTTAGCTCTAAAGAATCGAGCACAGTAAAAACAATAATGATGGCAAAAATGCCAATAGTAATGCCCAATAGCGACAAAATGGTTCGCAATTTATTTGCTACCAAAGAATTGACAGCAAATGAAATACTTTCTCCAATTAGGTTAAAAACTATTTTCAAAATCTTATTTTTTATTCCATGCAAATGTATCAAATTTTTGAGCCAAAAATGGCTAAAAAATGAACTATCAAAAAAGCATGGAAATCCTCGTTATTAACAAAAAAAACATTTATCAACAAATCAAATTTACAAGGGTTACAGCACAAAATTGTCTTACTTTTGTAATTGATATTTAATATTGTTTATGAGCGGATTAAAAAAGATTAAAAATGCCCTGATTTCGGTTTATTACAAGGATAATTTAGAGCCTGTGATTCATCAACTCCATGCATTAGGAGTTAAAATATATAGCACAGGTGGCACGCAAGAATTTATTGAAAAGCTTGGTATTGCTGTCACACCCGTTGAATCACTTACTTCATACCCTTCTATTTTAGGTGGAAGAGTAAAAACATTACACCCAAAAATCTTCGGAGGAATATTGAGCCGGAGAGAATTACAAAGCGATATTGATCAATTGGAAGAATATGAAATCCCTGAAATTGATCTTGTGATCGTTGATTTATACCCTTTCGAAGAGACAGTTGCATCAGGTGCTGCAGAGCAAGCCATTATCGAAAAAATTGACATTGGCGGAATTTCTTTGATACGTGCAGCAGCAAAAAATTTCAAAGATGTGATTATCGTTCCATCAAAAGATGAATATACTTTTTTGCATGATACTATTTTAATTGCACAAAAAGGCTCATCCACACTAAGCGACAGAAGACAACTTTCAGCAAGAGCTTTCAACGTTTCTTCCCACTATGATACCGCAATTTTTAACTATTTCAATGGAGAGGAATCCGTTGCTTTCAAAAAAAGCATTCAATCTGCACACGTTTTGCGCTACGGAGAAAACCCTCATCAAAAAGGTGTTTTTTATGGCGATCTCGATGAAATGTTTACTAAATGGAGCGGGAAAGAATTATCGTACAATAATTTGTTAGATGTGGATGCTGCTGTAAATTTAATTTCTGAATTTACAGATGCCACCTTCGCAATTCTGAAGCACAACAATGCTTGCGGAATAGCTTCTCGACCAAAATTAGTGGATGCCTGGAAAGCAGCATTAGCAGGAGACCCAACAAGTGCATTTGGTGGTGTATTGATTACCAACAAACCTGTTGACCTTGCATCTTCAGAAGAAATAAACAAACTGTTCTTTGAAGTAATCATTGCACCAGCATACGATGTAAATGCAATGGACGTGTTGAAAGCAAAACCAAATAGAATAATCCTTCAACAAAAGGAAACAAAACTGGCTGCAAAATCCTTTCGCACCTTGTTGAATGGGGTGATAGAACAAGACAAAGACCTTAAAACGGAAACGACTACTGATATGCAAACGGTTACCAAAACTTCACCGACATCTGATGAATTGCGTGATCTAGCGTTTGCCAACAAAATTGTAAAACATACCAAATCAAACACGATTGTACTTGCAAAAAACAATCAACTGCTTGCAAGTGGCGTTGGGCAAACATCTCGAGTAGATGCTTTGCTACAGGCAATTGCCAAAGCCAACAATTTCGGGTTTGACCTGAAAGGTTCGGTAATGGCTTCAGATGCATTTTTTCCTTTCCCAGACTGTGTTGAAATTGCTCACAAAGCAGGCATTACAGCAGTTATACAACCGGGAGGGTCAATTAAAGATAAAGATTCAGTAGCCTATTGTGATGCAAACGGAGTTTCAATGGTGATGACAGGAACCCGTCACTTTAAACATTAATCATTTTGGAAAATTTGACATGTTAAAAATTAAAAAATTAAAAATAAAGCGAAATAAAAATTTTAGAAAAAATAGCTGACTTGAATAGATCATCAACAAGCCTGCCTTTGGGTAGACAGGGTTTCAAATTTTCGAACAAAATAATAATATAATTGGACTATGGGTTTATTTAACTTTTTAACCAAGAAATTGCAATTGACTTAGGAACGGCAAACACACTGATCATTCACAATGACAAAGTTGTAGTAGACGAGCCTTCTATTGTTGCAGTTGACCGAATGACAGGAAGAGTAATTGCTGTCGGAAAACAAGCGATGCAAATGCATGGAAAAACACATGAAAATATAAAAACAATACGTCCTCTAAAAGATGGTGTGATTGCGGATTTCCATGCTGCCGAACATATGATTCGAGGAATGATCAAAATGATCAATCCAGGAAAAAGACTATTTCAACCATCATTAAAAATGGTAATCTGTATCCCTTCAGGTATTACAGAGGTAGAGAAACGTGCCGTTCGCGATAGTGCAGAACATGCAGGCGGGAAAGAAGTTTTTCTTATACACGAACCGATGGCTGCTGCTATTGGAATTGGAATTGATGTGGAAGAACCTATGGGGAATATGATCATCGATATAGGTGGTGGAACCAGTGAGATTGCCGTGATTGCATTAGGCGGAATTGTTTGTGACAAGTCGATTCGTATTGCAGGAGATGAATTCACTTCTAACATTGAAGAATATATGCGCAGACAGCACAACATTTTAATTGGTGAGCGCTCAGCAGAACGTGTTAAAATTGAAGTGGGTGCAGCAATGACCGAAATTGATAATCCTCCACCAGATTATGCTGTTCATGGACGAGATCTTATGACTGGAATTCCAAAAGAAATTTATGTTTCTTATGTCGAAATTGCGCATGCACTGGATAAATCAATCTCAAAAGTAGAAGAGGCTATTCTGAATGCTTTAGAGATGACACCTCCTGAACTTTCTGCTGATATTTTCAGAACAGGAATATACTTAGCAGGTGGCGGTTCCATGTTACGCGGATTAGATAAACGAATTTCATTGAAAACAAAATTACCGGTTCACATTGCTGAAGATCCATTGAGAGCTGTTGCACGCGGAACTGGTATCGCATTAAAGAACGTAACGAAGTTCCCTTTCCTAATGAAATAAATTAATTTGATACTTATTTATTTTGAAAGTTTGACAATGCCTCTCATAGCATTTCAAGCTTTCAAATTTTGAAATTCAAAAGATGCGTAATCTTGTTACATTTATTTGGAGACATTATTTTTCCTTTCTATTCCTATTATTAGAAACATTTTGTTTTTATTTAGTAGTACAAAACAATAATTTTCAACGCGCCAGTTTTGTCAATTCTTCAAATACGCTTTCAGCCAATATGATGAAAGAGTCCGCTAACATTTCTGAATATTTTAATTTACGGAATACCAATGAGCAATTAGTAAAAGAGAATGCTGAACTGCGGGCACATCTGCCAGAATCAATTTCTACGATAACGGATGATCTCGATTCAGAAAAAACGCAATTTCAGGATCCAATAAAAAAAACAATTTACCGCCAAAAATACACCTACACAAGTGCTAAGGTTGTGAACAACTCCACCAACAGACGGAACAACTTCCTTACGCTCGACAAAGGATCAAAACAAGGAATCAAAAAAAACATGGCAGTTATTACAAGTACAGGAGTTGTTGGACAAGTAAAAGATGTATCTGAAAATTTTTGCACAGTAATGTCTTTATTGCATAGTGAAACTACCATTAGTTCTATTTTGAAAAAAGACGGCTCATTTGGTCCGCTGAAATGGGAAGGCGAAGATTTTGCATTTGCAACACTTAGCGATATTCCAACTCACGTCCGATTAATAGAAGGAGACACTATTGTTACAAGCCCCTATTCCTTAACCTTTCCTGAAAATGTGATGATAGGAACAGTCGATAGTTATTTAAAAGAATCTTTAAAGCCTTTTTATTCTGTTAAAGTAAAACTTTCAACAGATTTCAAAAAACTATCGTATGTATACATTGTAAATAATATGTTAAAAGAAGAGCAAGAAATGCTTGAAAAAAATTCTGAAATTGAAAAATAAAAAAACGTGTTAAACGAAATCATCAGAAATATTATTCGATTCATGACACTGGTTTTAGTGCAAGTGCTCATTATAAAAAATATTGAGCTAGGACGCTTTATAAATCCTTTCGTGTATGTTTTATTTATCATTGTACTTCCATTTGAAACGCCTAAAGGGCTATTACTACTTAGTTCATTTTTACTGGGTATTACAATCGACATGTTTTATGATACGTCAGGAATGCACGCTGCAGCTTGCGTATTAATGGCATATGTTCGTCCAGCCATTTTAAAATTATTTTCTCCGCGCGATGGATATGAATTCGGGACACAACCAACAATCCAATATTTAGGAATACCCTGGTTTCTCTCCTATGCCGGAATATTGATTGTGCTTCACCATCTGGTTTTATTCTATATGGAAGTATTTCGTTTTCACGAATTTTTCTCCACATTCTTCAGAGTAATAGTTAGTTCTATATTCACCATATTATTAGTGGTTGTTAGTCAATACCTATTTCATCGCAAAAAAGAACAAGAATGAACCAACTGTCCGACAGGAAATTTATTATCATCGGAGTTTTTATATTGGTTGGACTCGCCTACATCTCTCGTTTATTTTACATACAAATTATAGACGAGTCATACAAATTAGATGCACGTAGTCAAGCTTTCAGAAACACCACCGATTATCCGATCAGAGGATATATTTATGATAGGAATAATAAATTGCTAGTATATAATGAAGCGGCCTATGACTTAATGGTACTGCCAAAGAATATAAAAAACATTGACACAATGGACTTTTGTAGTCTTCTAGGAATCGACAAAGAGCTTTTCTTAAAGAAAATGAAAAAAGCCATGCAGGCGCCTAACTCACCTCGTAAAGAATCCATTTTCGAAAAGCAATTATCACCTAGGGATTATGCTTCGCTGCAAGAACGACTGTATCGTTTTCCAGGTTTCTGGGTTCAATCAAGAACGTTAAGAAAATACCCGATGAAAATTGCAGCTCATATGCTAGGGTATATTGGTGAAGCAGATAAAGCAATAACAGAAAAAGACCCTTACTACAGAGAAGGTGATTATATTGGCATCAGCGGTGTTGAAAAAACCTATGAGAAAGCATTAAGAGGAAAAAAAGGAGTTCGCATTATGATGGTAGATGTAAACAACCGCGACAAAGGAAGTTTTATGAATGGACTTTATGACACGGCTGCTGTTCCGGGTAAACCATTAAAATCAACAATTGATGCCGACTTGCAATTGTATGGGGAACAATTGATGCAAAATAAAATAGGCAGTGTTGTGGCAATCGATCCGCGGACAGGAGAAATTCTTGCAATTGTTTCCAGCCCATCCTATGACCCTAATTTATTGGTTGGACGCGAACGTGCAAAAAATTTCGCAGCATTAAACATGGATACGATTGGTGTTCCATTATATAACAGAGCAACCATGGCATCATATCCTCCCGGTTCAACTTTTAAATTAATTGAAGCACTCATCGGACAACAAGAAGGTGTTCTTACCACTGAAACAAGATTCCCTTGCTCACGTGGTTACGCTCCACTTGGAGGTCATCCAAAATGCGAAGCGCACCCTTCACCTCTTGCATTATCTGATGCAATCGCACACTCTTGCAACGCCTATTTTTCTTATTTGTTCAAAAGCATAATAGAAAATAAAAAATATCATGATACCTACAAAGCTTATCAAAACTGGCGCGACATCGCGATGAGCTTTAATGTAGGAAAAAAAACAAATTCAGATCTGGCAAATGAATTAAGAGGAAATATTCCAAGTATCAACTACTACGACAAGGTTTTCGGGAAAGGCTCCTGGCGCGCTTCAACTGTAATATCTTTGGGGATAGGACAAAACGAACTTTTAATCACTCCATTGCAAAATGCCACCATTGTTTCCATAATCGCTAACAAAGGATGGTATTACACGCCACATATAATTAAAGCAATCGGTAACAATGAAAAAGACACGTTGCTTGATCGCTTTAAGGTGAAACGTTACACCATGATTACCGATACCAATATTTACAACAATGTAATCGAGGGAATGACAAGCGTGGTTGAAAGCGGAACGGCACATCTTTTAAAAATTGAAGGAATTGATTTTTGTGCGAAAACTGGAACCGCGGAAAATCCTCACGGAAAAGACCATTCCGTATTTGTTGCTTTTGCCCCAAAGAACAATCCTAAAATAGCGATTGCTGTATTGGTTGAAAATGCAGGATGGGGTGCATCTTGGGCAGGACCTATTGCTTCATTGATGATGGAAAAATATTTAACAGGAAAAATAAAAAGACCCGACCTTGAAAAGAGAATGTTAGAAGGTGATTTAATACATAAAACAGCAGGAAAGCCAATTGAGAAATCAAAATAGTAATAGTATTTTTTATAATATCGATTGGATAACGGTATTAACCTATCTTGTACTTGTACTCATGGGATGGATGAATATATATTCGGCGGTATATAACGAGGAACACCATATCATCACCGATATAAGTCAGAAATATGGGAAGCAAATGATATGGATTGCTACAGCTTTAGTGTTGGCGCTTATCATATTGATTATCGATGAAAATTTTTACACAATTTTTGCCTATTTCATATTTGGAATCTTCCTACTTGCTAATATATTAGTTCCTTTCCTAGGAAGAGAAGTAAAAGGAAGTCGGTCTTGGTTCCGTTTTGGCGACTTTGGTATTCAGCCGGCCGAGTTTATGAAATTTGCAACCAATCTTGCGCTAGCGAAATTTTTAAGTAATCAAAATATAAAAATTGCAGATTATAAAAACACCATCATCTCTTTATTATTTTTGGGAATACCATTATTAATCATTGCAAAATTACAAGATGAAACAGGTTTGGCTATCGTATTTGTAGCATTTATTTTTACATTATATCGAGAAGGATTATCGGTCAATTACCTGCTTTTAGGGTTTTTAGCGATTGTATTGTTTATTCTTGCATTACTAATAAACAACATGTATTTGTTTATTATCATAGCATCGCTATGCACGATTGCACTCTTATTTATTAAACGTAATGCTAAAAATTTATTTATCATTGCAGCTATCGGGCTTGTGGCCTGCAGCATGGTGAAAGGAACAAGCTATGTGTATGAACACATGGAAGCGCATCAAAAAACCCGTATAGATGTTTTACTAGGAAGAGGAACAGTTAATCTAAAAAAAGAAGGGTACAATGTCAATCAGGCGAAGATCGCTATCGGTTCGGGAGGTTTTTTAGGCAAAGGGTATCTACAAGGCACTCAAACAAAATATGATTTTGTTCCGGAACAGGATACCGATTTCATCTTTTGTACAGTAGGTGAAGAGTGGGGCTTTTTAGGAAGTAGTGCCGTGATTATTTTACAGCTATTTCTTATAATAAGAATTGTATTTATGTCCGAGCGACAACGATCTCCATTTAGCAGAATATATGGCTATGGAGTATCTTCCGTTTTGTTCTTCCACTTAACAGTAAACATCGGAATGACCATTGGGCTAGCACCCGTAATCGGAATTCCATTTCCATTCTTTAGTTATGGAGGGTCTTCGCTCTGGTCGTTTACAATCCTTTTATTTATTTTTATTAAACTAGACTCGAAAAGATTACAAATCCTAAGATAGTACTAGTGTCAATATTCCTAAATGTTTAGGTGCATTGCAAAGTAAATTAAAAAAGTTAGTTATTTCCTTAGCACTTTCGGGGCAGGATTTACTTCAGGCATGTATGTGTGGAGTGGCGTTATTTAAAAATCTAAAAAATCGGACGTAAAAAAGGCTTCAAAAATTTGAAGCCTTTTTTTATACTTTTTATCCGAAAGTTTAATAACCAAACTTTGTTAAATGTTCTACAACGTTTGCATTTTCTTTTAATGCATTGTATACTTCATAATCAACACGTGGTTGCAAAGATTGCATTTGAGCACTTTGCGGTCCTTTGTAATCTTTCAATGGTGCAGCTTCATTCACCGTTTCTACATACACAACAAATACACCTTCTTGACCAGTAATTGGTTTACTTATTGTCTTCATTTTCTGAACAGAAACAGCTCCAATAACACTTGGCTCAGCAGCTGAGCCCGGAATCTGATTTGTATTGAAATTTACATTTTGTGTGGCCATTACTTGCAATTGCAAACTTGTGCCTAATGCATCAATAGTTGGTGCAGCAGCCATAGCAGCAGTTATTTCTTTCGTGAACATTTCTGATTTTTTCTCCTGAATAACTTTTGCCGTTAATTCTTCTTTCACTTGTTCGATAGGAGCAACACCCTTTTCTCTGACATCTGTTAATACAGCAACAATATATTTATCACCATATTCCATAGGTTCAGAAACTGTTCCTTTCACATTATCATATGCCCAACGCACCAATGATTTTGGCGATTCTATACCGGAAATTGTTTTATCACTTTCTTTGATCTTATCTACAATACGTTTGTTTAATTTATTATCGATCACAGCTTTTTGAAACAATTCGTTGGTTGCATTCTTACCAGAAAATTCACTCGCTTGTGTAAAAATGCCTTGTTTAGTTTTGCTACTCACTTCTGTTTTGGTTTCAATAGTTGCCACTTGCACTTTCTTTTGAGACCCTTTAGAATCTAATATTTCAATAATATGATATCCAAATTGCGATTCAATAATAACAATATCCCCCTTTTTACCATCCAGTCCTGCATTTTTAAAAGGCTCCACAAAGGTGCTGTTTGCATTCAACCAACCATAGTCTCCGCCTTTACCCATGTAATACTCGCCTGCTTTTTTGGTTGGAGGCATTTTTTTACCGCCATCATCAGAAAACTTTTCTACAAAATCAGCGAACTTACCACCTTTTTTAAGAGCCGCCAATATACTGTCTGCTTTTGTTTTTGCTTGTTCTTTTGAACGTGTAATTGATTCAGCCGCGTTTGATCCCTGGTAACCAATTAGGATGTGACGCACTTTCGCTGAGTCTGCTGAATTTTTTTCTGCTAACAATTTAGAAACTTTCAAGGTTCCATTTTCTTCATAAGGTCCAACTACAGCTCCTACTTCTGATTTAAACATAGTTGTATCAATTTCAGGAGACAAAGTTCCTTTCGTATGATAGGTCATATCAAAATTGCGTGTTTCAGATTCCGCAATTACGAAAGCAGAATCTTCTGTGAATGGTTTTTTTGTTCTGAATTCATCCGCCACCTTTTGCATCCGCGCTTTTGAAGTATCAATATCTTCCTGAGAAGGCGAAATATCATACGCTACATATTCCAATGTGCGGGATGCTTCTTGTTTGAATTCATTTTGATGAGCAGTGTAATATGTATTTAAATCAGCATCTGTCACTTTAATAGAACTGTCTGCAACTGTTTTATAAGGCTTCATAATATATTTTATAGAAGCAAGTGTGTTTTGACCTTGGTACTCGCGCTTTGCAGCTGCTGTTGAAACATACAATCCCTTTTTGATTAGATTATTGTATTTTTCAATGATGCGGGTTTGACGAACAACATTTTCTAATTGTGCCCATTGCCCTTCTTGCTCATCGGTCATAGATTGAGTGAATGCTTTGATCTTAGCAGGACTGATTTGGCCTGTTTGAGGATCTGCAAAGGTAGGAGCTACTTTTCCCGTTTGTTGGTCACTTAAATATCTAACTAATGTTGGATGAGGATGATCAACCATTAGGTCGTATAATTCTTCATCAGAAATAGCTATTCCTAATTTGTCATATTCTTTTAGCATTACTTGCTCATTGATCATTTGATTCCAAACTTGTTGAACAATTTGATCTGTTTCTTCTGGTGTTAAAGAAGATTTACCACCATTCTTTTTCTGAATATCTTCTGCTTCATCCACTTTTTGTTTGAATGCTACGAAATCAATTGATTTTCCAGCAATTTCACCTATTGTCTTATCAGAACTTCCGAATAATGAAGAGCCGCCTCTTTCAAACAAACCGGTTAATACAAATGCCAACAATGCTAATCCTACAATAGCAACCAAAAGGCCAGAACGTTTACGTAATCTTTCTAAAATACTCATATTGTTTTTTTTATTTTTTTATTTTCTACTTTATATATTTTTTAGGCTTTCAATAGCCAAGAAAAAAGATATTAAGGGTTGCAAATATAAGATTCTTAGCGAAATTCTAAAAGTTTTTAAGGAAAAGGTTTTACGAAATATTTTAGCCTAAACTCCTGATTGCTAATAGTTTGCGTTTTGAATCTTCAAATTAACCAGTTCTATGCTGGTAGGCGTTGCGGCTGTAATGGTAAATATGAAGTTTTCTACTCGTATTTCTTCATTGATACGAGGGATACTTTCATGATAAAACATGATCAATCCTCCTAAGGTTTCAATCGTATCTAAAATGGGTAATTTTAGATGGTATCTGTTATTTATATAATCGGTTTCAAGTCTGGAAGAAAAAACAAATTCCGTTTCACTAATCTGCTTCTCTGTCATTTCCTCCTTATCATGTTCATCTTCTATTTCTCCAAAAATTTCTTCCATCACATCTTCCATTGTTAACATACCAGAGGTTCCACCAAACTCATCGACTACGACAGCGATACTTTTATGCTGCTGAATAAAAACTGTCAACACTTCACTTGCTGCCATCGATTCTGGAACAAAACTAACAGGAAGCAAAATACTTTTTATACTTTCCGGACGTTTAAAAATTTCCTTTGAATAGACATACCCTATAATATTATCAATACTTTCAGAATAGATAAGGATCTTTGAGAGGCGCGTTTGAACAAATTTCTGTTTTAATTTTTCGATGCTTTCATTTACTTCCAGACCGATGATCTCTGTGCGAGGAACCATACACTCTCTTGCTTTCACACTAGAAAAATCCAATGCATTTTGAAATATCTGAATCTCATGATCTATCTCTGCTTTTTTCTCGTGAGCGGAAGTTCCTTCTCTGACATAGTTATCAAGATCAATCATGGTAAATGCAGCGTTCTCTTTCTCAATTTTAACACGGAAAATCTTTTTCAGTATGAACTCAGAAAACCCAATCGTGATCATAACAATAGGATACAAGGTTCCATAAACTATTGTCAAAGGAAATGCAAATAGCGTTAGTGTTTTATTGGGATTAATCCTGAAAATATTCTTAGGCAAGAATTCGGCAGTTACTAAAATTAGCATTGTTGAAAGAAACGTGGAGATAAGCAATATCAATAATTTAGAAGAAATGATATTCCCGATCAGTGGTTTCAATTCTTCATCCATGTAGATACCAAAAATAACAAGTGCGATATTGTTTCCTAATAACATTGTCCCTAAATAGCGGGAAGGATATTTGGTAAAATGAGCCAAAATTTTTGCGGAAAAATTACCTTGTTTATTATCCAATTCAATACGTAATTTATTGGATGTAATAAACGCGATCTCCAGTCCTGAAAAAAATGCAGAAGCAACTAAAGTAAGTAATATGATAGAAACACTTTCCACGACCTATTTTTTTTGTTCTCTATTTTTTTCAGCAGTTTCGTATTTAGTTCGTTGGCGCTTGCGCACAGCATACATCAAACCGCTGGCAAAAGTTACTACCAAAAAATATATCGCTCCTTTACTATCTTTTGTTACAATTGAAACAGCACACATAATAACACCGATAAATCCAAGTACCAACCAGAATATCTCAAGTATTCTAAACATTTTATTCATAGCGAAATTTTATTTTTAATAAAACACTTCTGGGATCAACTTCCAGATTTGTTTTGAATTATTTACTTTTTTTGTCCGTGTCAACAGAGTCTTTTGTATAAATCTCTCCCTTTACATTTTTTATCTGATAATCCGAAAAATCCTGATCGGCTTCCATACCATCTCCCCAGATAACCTGATCTTTGGTAGTGATCTTCACAAAATCATCGGTATATATTTTTTTTGTAATCGCATTCCATGTCAAGTGCTCTGTATTTAATTTTTCTCCTTTTACATTGATAACAATAACATCTCCTTTTGCTTCCATTTTTTCAAGCCCGTTGCCATTGTCATAACCTATTCCATAATTAGCAGTTAATTTTGTTTCTTCCTTTTTTTCAATGGTATAAAAAATAACATTCATCCCTTTTGGAAGCTCAAAATACGGTTTTTTACCTGCATAATGATCGAGTTGAGGAGTCGTCAGTTTTGCACGAACAATCGCTGAATCACTGTACAAAAATTCAGCATTTTTATTGGATTGATCGGGCAAACGCTTTTCTGCTTCGCCTGTAATAGAGTTAACAACCGCAATATCATTCTCGCAGGAAATGAAACTGATGAGTGTAATTAAGAAAAGACTGATATATAATCCTTGTTTTAGCATTTACTAAGAACTCCAGAATGGCAAAATTACGAATATTTTAGTTTGTCATCCCTAGTGCATTCGAGAGCTTAATCAATTTTCGGTTTCTGAAACCAAAGGTCATTAATTGTAAATCCAATCGTAGCTTTGAAGAAATTCTCTTTTATGAGACCTAACTTTGTTGTGCCTCTTTGTCCAAACTCCAAACCTATATTTACCATGGAGAAATTCCGTAAAATAAAATTTCTTCCTACTGGAAAACCAAGACCTGCACTCAAGCCATATTCAACAAGGGGGGTGTTTTTTAATTCGAGGGCTGTTTGTGCATAACGTAGGCCCATTCGGTAATTCACACGTTCAAAATAATGCGCATTCACTTTAGAGCTCGGTATAAACTGCGCGCCTAATGAAATTCGCATGCTGTTCTTCAAACCTTGTGTTTGATTGAACACTTTGTATTGACTCCAATTTTGAACGGAATAATCGGCTGCAACTAACCAACCGCCTTTTTTAATAGCTAATCCAAAACCGAACGTTAAAGGCAAGGTCATATTCCCTTTTACGTCATGAATATTTTCAATGGTGTCTTTTACTATTTCGTAGCCAAGAGAATTTGTAAAGTAGGAATAAGAAAGACTATCTATTTTAGTTGAAACATTTGTTTGAGCAGCCATCGTTGCTCCAAAGATGATCTTTACATCTTTCTTCAAATCACGGTGTCTAACAGAATCTATTGTCAATGCATACTGCATTCCATAATCAAAATAAAAACCGTTCACCTGAGTGGTTGTTCCTGTGCGCGTATTAAAAGCAAAAGCAGCTGCGGGAAATATGGACCTTCTAGTGTTTTCAAATGTTCCAAAAAGATAAGAAGCATTTGCACCAATAGAAAGCCCTTGTGCAGCCTTTTTTCGTTTCATGATATTTGAAATCGCTGCTTGCTTATTTTCTGATGTTAATCGTTGATATCTGTTCGACCCGAAAAAAAGACGCGCTAGATTATTAAAAGGCTTTATGCCGTTTCCAAAATACACTTGGTTAATTCCACCGCTACCTTGATACAAAAAATTAACACTCCCGATATTTGGGAGTACCTCATTATCAGAAACCTTATAGCCAACTGAACTGTATGGGATTATTCCTATACTTGCTCCCCACCATTTTTTTATAGGAAAAGCCAGCGAAATAAATGCAAGAGAAGCATTGTTGATCGTTTTTTTTGCGGATGCACTTTCTAATCTCACCCGGTTAAAATTTGCTCCTAATTCAGCTGTTGTTAATCGTAAACTTGAATAGGACGCAGGATTGCCATAATTAATAAAAAACAAAGGAGTTGAATCGTTTTGCATGGCGATATTCGTTCCTCCCATTGCAAACCCTTGGGAATAACCCTTACCGGCAACATCTCCTATTCCATAACGGGAATATGGAGAACTGGTAGATTGCTGAGCAAAAGCAGTAGTACGAATTAAAAACAAAAAATTAAATACAAGGAATGCAAGCAGAATTGATCTTGATTTACCAGCTATTTTGATACCTATCATATGTAAACTTATTCCTTTGATACTTTTAAATTATATTCCAAAATAATATTTAATCCTTTGAGGATTAAATATTCGTCTGCAAAGATGCTGTTTTTTAACCGTTTCTCAAAAAAATTAACATCTCCACCTGTAATTACCACTTTAATATCGGGATATTGTTGTCTGTAAAGCGCTATACATCCTTCCATTTCTGCCACAGCACCTCCCTGGGCGCCAGAAAGAATACTTTCAACTGAATTTGTGCCAACCAATGTGTTATAGTCTTCATCGACTTTTAATAACGGTAAACGGGAAGTAAACGTGTGTAACGCCTTCAATCGCATCTCTAAGCCCGGAGCGATGGCGCCACCTATATATTCGTTGTTTGAATTAACAAAATTGTATTTGATGCAAGTTCCTGCATCAATCACTAATACATGTTCATTTGGAAATAGTGCATTGCCTCCCACAGCTGCTGCAAGTCGGTCGCTGCCGAGTGTATGAGCTGACCGATAAAGATTTTTTAAAGGAGTTGGAGTGTTGGAAGAGAAAACCAAAACAGGACATTTTTTTTGAAGTGACATGATGAAAGACTCCATCTCATTCACAACTGAACCGATGATGCAATGAGCAACAGCGTGTTTATCAAATAGGGCTGATGCATGAAAGCTATTTACAGAATCGAACACACCTGTTTCTTTTAAAACATCTCCGTCAAACAAGGCGGCCTTTATTCTCGTATTTCCAATGTCAAGTACTAAATTCAAAATATCTGGATTTGAGAGTAAAAATACACATAAAAAAGAAACCTTAACCAGTATGTGTATATCCCTAACCTATTATCCAATTGGCAGGAGGGTTATTGATATGAATTAGACAGCGTAGTATGTGTATGTTTATTAATCTTACAATTGACCACAACATCAAAAAAAAATAGTTAAACACAGGACGACTAATATTTTCAGTGATACGCCTTTCCAAATTTAATTGTGCAGCGAGTATAGGTGTACTATTTTTTATCGTTTATATTTTCCAAAACTTCAGCAGCATTGATTTGAGCAATAGAAATTTTATAGATAGAAAATATAGATGAGAAAAGAAATGCTATTTTAAATTACTGACATTCTATTTAGTTTAAACTATTCTTGCTAAAAATTTTTTTTTTTTAAATATATTCATACATTTGCCGTCCAATTACGGAGGGTGCCCTAGCTCAGTTGGTAGAGCAAAGGACTGAAAATCCTTGTGTCACTGGTTCGATCCCAGTGGGCACCACACCCTCAAACGCTAAAGCCCTTGATTTTCAAGGGCTTTTTTATTCTCTTCAAGGCGCAATGACTAATTCTTTTCACCGACTAATGCTCTATAAATACTTGTAATTGCATTAAACTGATGTTCCTTTGGTTCAATCAATTCCTAATCAGCCTGCTTGATATTCGCGGGATTTTTCAACAATTGAGAAGGGGCTACAACATATACCAATACCGGCATTTGATCCTAGAAGAGGAAAGTTTCGCGGATAAACGGTTGCGGATATTTTGCAAAAAAAGAAATAAGCTTACCTTTTTTAACATAATCGCAAAAAGGCAATCTGATTTAAAGACAGCCTTTTTTATTACCTTAGCAGTATGAATTCCACACCTAAAAAATCAAAACCACTATTCTGGTTCTACATTTTAGTAGCCTATGTGCTGGTTCAATTTGTCTGGTGGAGTTATTCCATGATCCAACAATACAATGAGATCTCTTACTTGAAATCACAGATCAATGTTCTAAATGGAGAATCGCTGAATGATATAGTGAAGAGCGGAAATGAACTAAATGCAAAACTGCATGCGCGTTGGATCATGATTGCCGGAGAAGGAAGTGTATTTATTGCAATTCTTTTAATAGGAATCTATCAGATCAGGAAAACTTTTAAAAAAGAAACAGCGCTTGCTCAGCAGCAAAAAAACTTTTTGCTTTCTGTTACACATGAATTGAAATCACCCATTGCATCTACCAAATTGCAGTTGCAAACATTGCAAAAACATGAACTCGACAGAAACAAGCAGAAAGAGATCATTTCGAATGCTATTTCAGATACTGACCGCCTGAATAATTTAGTAGAAAACATTTTGTTGGCTGCAAAAATTGAAAACAGTGTTTTCAACATTCATAAAGAAAATTGCAATCTATCAGATTATCTAAGAGAAGGTTTAAATCAAACCATTTCATCTTTCAACTATAAACAAAAATTAGAATTGAATATCGATCCAGCTATTTTTATGCCTATTGACAGAACAAGCTTCCCTTCCATCGTTTTAAATTTAGTTGAAAATGCTGTAAAATATTCCCCAGATAATTCAAAGATCACAGTAAGTTTAAGAAAAGGAAAGGAGCAAATAATTTTATGTGTTGCAGATGAAGGTGCAGGAATTTCAGACACAGAAAAGGTTCGCATTTTCCAAAAATTCTATCGTGTAGGAAATGAAGAAACGCGAAATACAAAAGGGACTGGATTAGGTTTATACATTGTGAATTATCTAGTTGAACAACATAACGGAACCATTTGCGTAAAAAATAATCATCCGAAAGGAAGCATTTTTGAAGTCGTATTTAGTTTGTGATTTTAAAGTTGTTCAATAACGTTTGACTAAATTCTAGGAGTATGAAAAAAGTTGCATTAATAATTTTAGACGGTTGGGGGTTAGGTGATGGGTCGAAGGCAGATGCCATTGCAAATTCTAAGACTCCTTTTGTTGATAGTCTGTACAAAAAATATCCGCATAGTAAACTTCATACTTCAGGTCAAAAAGTAGGCTTGCCAGATGGACAAATGGGCAATAGTGAAGTTGGTCACCTCAACATTGGTGCTGGAAGAATTGTCTATCAAGATCTGGAACTAATCAATAAAGCGATTCGAGAAAAAACGATCGATAATAATCCGGAATTATTGAAGGCTTTTCAATATGCAAAACAAAATAACAAGTCGGTTCACTTGATGGGATTGGTTTCTGAAGGAGGTGTTCACTCTTCTCAATCGCATTTACATTACTTATGTGACCTAGCAAAAACCCATGGCCTACAGCATGTATTTATACACGCTTTCACTGATGGAAGAGATACTGACCCCAAAAGCGGATTGCCTTATTTAAAAAATCTGGAAGATCACCTGAAGAATTCTGAAGGTAAAATTGCTAGTGTTATCGGGCGTTACTATGCTATGGATAGGGATAAACGGTGGGAGCGAGTGAAGCTTGCGTATGATTTGTTGATAAAGGGAGAAGGTAAAAAAACGCAACATGTATTGAACGCGGTTGAAGAATCATATTCAGAAAACGTAACAGACGAATTTATCAAACCCATAAAACTAACAGATGCTTCTGGAAATTCGATAGGACTGGTTAAAGAAAATGATGTTGTCATCTGTTTCAATTTCAGAACCGACAGGTGCCGAGAAATAACTCAAGTACTTACTCAAGAAAATAGGCCAGACCATGGAATGAATACCCTGCCCTTGTATTATGTAACAATGACAAACTATGATCATACATTTAAAAATGTACATGTATTATATGACAAGGACAACCTAATAAATACCCTTGGAGAAGTTTTAGAAAAAGCAGGAAAGACACAAATTAGAATTGCGGAAACTGAAAAATATCCGCATGTTACTTTTTTCTTTTCTGGCGGAAGAGAAAAAGAATTTATAGGTGAAAAAAGAATTATGGCTGCCTCCCCCAAAGTTGCAACCTATGATCTTCTACCAGAAATGAGTGCAATTGAATTAACAGATAAAATTATTCCGGAATTACAAAAAGGCATCATTGATTTCATTTGTCTTAATTACGCTAATGCAGATATGGTGGGCCACACAGGCGTTTATGCTGCAATTTTAAAAGCAGTTGAAACAGTTGATGGGTGTTTAAAAAGAGTGGTTGAAACAGGCATAGAAAATGGATATTCATTCATCATCATAGCCGACCATGGCAATGCGGATGTTGCAATCAATCCAGATGGAACGCCTAATACAGCGCACAGCACCAATCCGGTTCCGTGTATTTTAATAGATTCTGATTATAAGAAAGTAGTAGATGGAAAGTTAGCAGATCTTGCTCCAACAATTTTAAAAATGATGGAGATTGCCGTTCCGAAAGAGATGGACGGAAAGATGCTTATATAACATTTTGGCTACTGAAGTCTTATCTTACGAGGGTAACTTTCCCAATGTATTTATGATCTAATTGTGATACATCATCAACGAACGTTATCTTATACACGTATACATCCTGTTCACATAGTTTCATGTTGTAATAGCCACTCCAACCTTCATTCATGTCGTGCGTTTCAAATATTTTTTCGCCCCATCTGTTAAAGATCAGGAAGGAGTAATTATGAACTCCTAATAGTATAGGTTTGAAAATATCATTCAACCCATTTCCATTGGGTGTAAATGCATTTGGTAACCAAAATAAATATTCTGGTTCAATCACAACTGTTGAATACGCGGTATCCTTACATCCCAAAGCATTCGCAACTACCTGCATAATGGTGTAAGTACCCGGCTGAGTGTAATTATGAATAGTATCACAACTGGTGCTTGAAGTCCCATCGCCCCAATACAAGGCACAATCGGTAGCGCCAGTACTGATATCAACTGACGTTATTTGCGGATAAAAAATGGATGTGTCTTGAGGGGAAACGTTGAAGCCTGCTTGAGGAGAAGAATAAACACTCACGGGGGAAGAAAGTGAAAATGTATCCTTACAACCATACACAGAAGTCACAATTAAACTTGATGAAAATGAACCTACAAAAGGATACATATGTATTGGATTTTGAATAATTGAAGATGTTCCATCACCAAAAGACCACAGGTATG
>Ga0209596_1000383_pt1 | contig 41182 bp, 43 predicted proteins | sample M_130807_MF_Meta_FD_187314 | JGI IMG/M metagenome (GOLD analysis project Ga0209596, IMG submission 187314) | Freshwater microbial communities from Lake Montjoie, Canada to study carbon cycling - M_130807_MF_MetaG (SPAdes) (version 2) | ecosystem: Environmental > Aquatic > Freshwater > Lake...
AAAAAAAGATACAATAAAGAAAAGATTCAATAAAGAAAAGATTCAATAAAGAAAAGATTCAATAAAGAAAAGATTCAATAAAGAAAAGATTCAATAAAGAAAAGATTCAATAAAGAAAAGATTCAATAAAGAAATATACATATTCTTTCAAACATAAGATATAAGTCAACGAACTACGAATAATATTTAAAAAAAAGGGAATTGTACCATGGAAATTATTTGTCTTTCAGTTATTAAAGATTCTAATAACTTTATCAATTTATAAAAAAAATGATTTGTAATTATACATTAATGCAATTGACATAATAATACAATGACAGAATATGTTTACTGTTTATCAAATCCGGATTATATTGAAAATTTATATAAAATTGGTTATACAAATAATCCAGTGAGAAGAGCAGAAGAATTATATAGCACTGGCGTTCCAACCAAATTTGTTATAGAATTTGTTATAAAAACAACAGATGGAAAAGGACTAGAGAAAATAATACATGACAAATTAAAAGATTATAGGCACAACTCTCACCGAGAATTTTTCAAAATACCAATGACAACTCTCAAAAATATACTTGAAACAGTATTTTACGATAATACAATTGAAATAAATAATAGTGTTTTTGGACCCAATCCTATGATTGAACCAGAAGTAATAAGTAATACTCATTTTGAATGTGAATGTGGTTCATCCGTATTAATTACGAATAAAGCCAGACATTTTAAATCACCAGGGCATTTAATTATGAAAACAAATGAATCTGCAATAGAAAAAGAAGTAGAAAAGACTTATAAATGTGAATGTGGTTCATCCGTATTAATCTCTAATAAAGCCAGACATTTGAAATCACAAAGTCACAATGCTAAAAAAGAAGGTGATGAAAAAGAAGAAGAAAAAGAAGAAGTTCCAAAAAAAGAGCCATATTCAAAAGATTACATTTGTGGTTGCGGCAAACGCGTCTTTAAATCCAATAAATTCAATCATAACCATGCCTCGTATCACACGGATTGGGTAAATCAATATATAATTGATACAGTTGAGACTGACTAGGTATCCAACGATCCGCATAAAAAAACATGTAAATTAGAACCCAGAGCCCCTAATCCGAAGAAGAGGAAGAATAATCATATATCAAACATATCACGCACAAGACCCCTTTTTTTCTCTTGAATGTCTCTAATGTACATGTCCAACGATTCACAATCATCAAACTTGTCCATAATAAACCGATACACTATAACCGGTTTCAATTGACCAATCCTATGACAACGTGCAATTGCCTGGTCTTCTACAGCAGGATTCCAATGCGGTCCTATGAAATAAATCTCATTAAATTTCTGCAAATTCAGTCCTTCACATCCAGTCTGTATTTGAATGATTAATACATCATTTTCATCTACATCTGAAACTGCACATTTCCTTCGTCCATCCATAACGCCAACAGTCATTCCAGCATCCATTAATCGAACCATAATAATATCTATTTCTGCGTGAAAATGACAAAATATTATTTTTTGATTCCCATTCAGTTTGCGTTCAATAATGATTTGAATAACTCTATCTATTTTACTATTCTCTGTTTCAACAACAATAGAAGGCATCGGTTCTACAGTGGCAGCGGCATCTGTGGCCAAAGAATCATACAACTCCTCCGTATCCACTATTTTAGGCATAATGCACACCTGTTTGGCTCGCAACATGGCCGGCAATATCAATCCCTCCTTTTTCTCTCTTATTTTCTGCCACACGCGATGAAAATGCGATCCTAATTTGTGTTCACGCGTCTCTGGTCGCCACTGAATCATTTCAACCGTTTCACTCAACTCCGGCATGGCTATTCCAACCTCTTTTTTTGTTCTTCTCAATATGAATTCATCAACACAGTCACATGGAATGCGTGCAATGATACACAAATTCTCCAAATCCTTCTCCGAATTTTGTATAGGCGTGCCAGTAATTAACCACCGAATGTCGCTTTTCAACGCAGCAGCCACCTGATGACACTGCGTGTTTTTATTTCTCAAATGATGTGCTTCATCATATACAACTCTATTCCATTGTATATGATGCAATATACGACTGCTTACCAATGTGTGATATGTAGTGATAACAATGTATGTTTTATTGCTGAACCTGGCACCACAGCCACCGCCACAGCCACCGCCACCGCCACAGCCACCGCCACCGCCACAGCCACAGCCATCGGCCATAAAGGACACATCAGGTTTCATGGACCCGTGATATACAATCACTCGATATCCAGTTGTTTTTAGTATTTGTTGTTTCCATTGTTCAATTAAAATAAGAGGCACTACAATCAATGTTTTCGGCAACAAGTTCGATATAAACGTGCCAATCATCATAATTGTTTTGCCCAAGCCCATTTCATCAGCAATAATTCCGCCTCCGCCTCCGCCTCCGCCTCCGCCTCCGCCTCCGCCATAACGTACCTCGCTGCATGATTCTTTTTCAATCATCCACTTTACTCCATCAAATTGATACTGCGAATAAGTGAGCCCCGAGTATTTTAAGAATTCAAGATAGTTGTTCATTTTTCGGTGTGTATCCCTTTCGTCGTGCAAAGCATTTCATTTTTTTTGACTTCACTCCGGGCTCGCACATCAACCAACCCAAGTAACCACAATTCAATTCACCACAATTTTTTTCTCTGAAGGCGTGTATTTAACGCCGTATTTGTCCCCAATATTGTATGAAAATTTATTCATTTTCAATTGAATTTCAGAAGGAATCAACACATCATTGTTTACTCGCAACAAAGGCACAAAACAATTGATTTTCGGGACAAACTGCGTATTCATGACAGCATACTGTTTTTCAACATCTGGATGTTTGACGCTTTGTTTCAATGCACTAATGAGTTGAACACAATCATTCGTATTGTCCAACATCATAGGTCGAAAGAGTGGATGTATATTTCTGATATCCTCCATTTTTTACTTGTGATAAGTTTTTTAATTCATTTTTTATTTCTGCGATTTCACACTTTTTTTAGTAAACAGAAAAATCACAACAAACCAAAAAAAATGAAATGCTTTTTCCGAACACACAAATCAGCACCTTAAAACAAATCAGAATCAAAATGTTTAACATCGCAAGCAACAACAATGAAATTCGCTCTCAACAAATTGATTTCAATTTGCTTCCCAAGAATTGTCCGAGTCTTTGCATTCCTCGTGTCTTTGCCAACATTGGCGAAGCACGTATTCGCAAGACTTTCGAGGACATTTCAATCGGTCGCATTGAAGGAATTGATATTATAAAAGGAAATCAAAACAGCAATCGTGTTGTAATCCATTTGTCATGGAACAACACACCTGACGCTCAGTTTGTCAGGAATCAGGTAATGACAGGTAAAGATGTGAAAATAATTTATGATAAACAATGGTTCTGGATGGTTTCTGCCTTTAGAAACCAGAGACAAAAACCAGCACCACCAGCACCTCTTTCTTATAAAACAGATGAATATGGCAGAGAGATTCGGCCCACTCATCGCCATCAAGCGCCGCCACCACTTCTTCGTTATGAAGAAGAGCAGCGTCATCCTCGTAATCAAGAGCAACCACACAGAAAACAAGAGCAAGAGCCTCTTACAGATGCATTTGGAAGAGATGTTAGAAGAAGACCACCACCGCCATCAACACCGCGACCAACCACACCACCACCTCCAAGAACAATAACAAGAAAGCCAATAGATTGCAAGAAATCATGGGCATCCGAATCCGACGACGAAGACGACGAAGATGATGAAAACTACAATGAAAAAGAATTGCAGAGAATTAAAAGACAGATTGAAGAAGAAGCCAAGCCCAAGTTTATTCCAGAGTCGCCGACATCAACGCCTCCAAGTCTGAGACGCAAGCAGATGCTACCAGAGCAAGAGCAAGAGCAAGAATCTTCGGATGAAGAAACCGAGAACTTTAAGAAACCGATGACCAATTACGACGTGGATAAACCAAGACAAGTAGATGTAGTTGAAATAAAATACAATGTAGTTCTTCCAGTGCAGAAAATTCGCACCAAAAAGTAATTCAGTTTATTTAATTTAGTAGTTAGAAGATTTGTAGGACAATAAGAATAAATACACACACACAGAATACTATAAGCACTCCGCTTGGTGTATAATATCGCAAGCCTTGGGTTTTTTTTTCACAAATGAAAAAAAACTACGACATAGTCCAAGCCTTGGGTTTTTTTTCACAAATGAAAAAAACATACAACAAACCCAACCCCAAACCCCAAACCCCAAACCCCAAACCCACCCCCACCCCCACCAAAAAAATAATCCGCGTATAGAATATGGAACTAAACAATTCGGATGTGAATAGTTATTTGGTTTTTACAGTAGTCGCAGTGGTTGCCTTGTCTATATATTTTGTCTCACAAAAGAGACGTGGTCAACGAGGAGTTGCGTCAGGGATTGCAGACACTGTAACCTCGGTCGGATGGGTGGCTATTTTAGGAGGTCTAATAGTAGCACTGGTTTTCATGTTTTTAGATCCGGCTTTAGTAGAATATGCAATTGCACCTACGATATTGCTCGGCCTTGGTTTTTTCTTTTTATTATATGTAATTAAAAAGTAAGTCCGAGAACGCTAGCCATTAATTCTTCAAGGGTTTAAATAAACCAGAAATATAGAAATATATCTCATGTCCATATCCATCTCCACAAATGCCGAAACCCACATAACAACATTGACTTTATCCAGTCCAAATAAAATCTTATTACAGTCCTTGTTTCCATTTGTAAAAGGTCTAACAATTCAAACCTCAGCAAAAGCCAAATTTCACGCCATGTCAGTAATGCGATTTTCCGAATTCAAAAAAGAAAATACACTCACCATGAAAACAATAGAACGCCTCATTGAGAATCTAACGAATCAATTGCAGTATCTTTCAAAAAAACACAATCATACTTTTTATCGCATAAATCCACAAGAAATAATTGTCATTGATTTCTCTCAATTTCTCTATATTTCATCAGACGATTTAATGCCTTTAACAGAATCAAACGAAATAATATTTACAAGGCCATTTTGTAAAGATTATTATATTTCTCCAGAGATAAAAGAGATTGCAATTCTCCCTTCAAAAATAAACGCGAAAACAATATATTACAGTTTAGGTTCATTCATCATTGATTTACTCTATACTTTTTTTTCAATCAAAACAACAACAATACCAACAATACCCACACAAATAAAATATACCAAATTATATTGGTTTTTGCATAAAGCAACACTGCCCAATCCAAAAGATAGACATTTACTATTTATCTAACACGCAATCCATAAACAATTCATAAACAATCCATAAATAACACCATGAAAAGCAATAAGAATATAATATTATTCTTTATTATATGTCGATTGTTGCGTTTAAAAAAAAATCAGTCATTCAATACGGATCAGGTAGGTCAGGAAAACCTCCAGGCGGATATTTTTTACCGCAAGGTCCATTTTTTAAAAACATGTTCTCTTTACAAGATACAAAAAGCCCAGTAGGTTTTTCACTGCAAGGAGGGAGACGTAACGTGGGATATATTGGTCAAACCATGGAAATGTCACAAAATGGAACACCTTTTAGAGGTAAATTTCCTTTAGGAAACGGCGGTGTCTTTGGCACCTACCCATCACCACAACCTGTCTTTAATATAAATGAAGTGAATGTTTTGTCAACTCAATATCAATATATCAAACCATCCGTCTTATCAACCCGTGGAATGCTACAAAAGAAATACAAATGGATTTACAATGGACAATATCCAAATTTTTGGGTTCAGCCGAACTATGCAGGGACAACGCAATCAGACAGCAAAAGCCAAGGTATGTATGTTCATAATGTGACAACCTCCAACCTCTGTGTAACAGATGTAAACGCCGAAGATAAATATGTGGATTTTATCGTAGAAGGAGGACCCACTTTGTGTCATACATCTACAGCGAAATTTAAGTATAACAACATGGCACAAAATGGTAAATACACGAAATTTTTGAAGCAACCAATTACCGCAAGCCAACAAACTGCAAGAATCCAACGCCCGTGCACAGACCCTATCGGTGCACAAAAACCCTTTCCTTACGGAACAAATGGATCAATATGCAATCGCGGACAGCAATATCTTTCGCCACCTGAATGGTATACAACTTCGGATGTCGGCATTCAAGGTTAAGTGCGAAGCACGACCATCAAAAGTGCGAAGCACGACCATCAAAAGTGCGAAGCACGACCACCAAAGCATCTATACATGCATCATATAAATAGATGTTGTTTCAGAACCAGACGAAGTTGCAGACGAAAACGACCCGTCATCCGCCGTCGATACCTTGGCAAACCCGTCCTCCAACAAATTCAACAGGGGTTCTCTGCGATTCTTATCATTCACATGACAATTAAAACATCCAAAACCAAAACAGCCAAAACACCCAAAATAATCAAAACAAAGAGAATCAATCAAACGCGAATGCCGACAGCATATTTTTTCACATCCCCAAATAACAAGACAGCCACAAAAAACTCCACCAATAGAACATATTATTATTATTTCATAAGGAGTCATAAATAATAATAATAATATAAATAAGTTTTTAACTTAATTGCACCGCATCTAACTTTTGAAACATGTCTTGCAATATCGCTATTTGCGAAATCAATATAAAAGTATTCTAATAATAAAAACAATAGAAACAATGAGTGAATTTCTCTCTCCACAAATCCAACCACAAGACCAACTCTTACCAAATCATTCGCATATTATAGATAGATATACCCAACTCATGTATTTAAAAATATACGTGGATAATCCAGACCCCGAATTAAAACAGGTCTATGTGAATGCAGCGCTTGCACATAATCAAAAATTGCATTGTTCAGAACATATTGACGCAGGATTTGACCTTTTCTCTCCATACGAAGAATCCGATTTTAAATCTGGTGACTCCTGTATACGCAAGTTAGATTTTGGAATCAAATGTTCCGCAAGAATGATTCGTGCAAACAATCAATGGTCAAATACGGGTTATTACATGTATCCTCGTTCTAGTTTGTCAAAGACTAAATTTCGTTTGGCGAATTGTGTTGGAATTATTGATTCGGGATATAGAGGTAATTTAATAGGGATGTTTGACACATTGTATAGTGAACGCGAATCATTCAATTTGACTAAACATCAACGATTGCTGCAAATCTGTGCACCTTCCTTGTCGCCAATCTATGTGGAAATTGTAGATACGTTTGAAGAGTTGGGCGAAAAAACCGAACGAGGAAGTGGCGGGTTTGGTTCTACTGGAATATAGATACCCTTATTCCTTGACACTTGACCCTTAACCATTGACACTTGACCCTTGAAGAGTTAACAAATAACACAAAATGGTTTCACTGGTGTTGATGTCGGTGTCTTAACTATATCCTTCTCCGTGTCCTTCTCCGTGTCACGATTCATTTCAGGTTCAGGTTCTATTGCGATTCTTATTTCATCGTTTCGCTCATGTAGTCGTCCATCTTCAGCCTGCATTTCTCTCTGGCATCTGGCCTGCATTTCTTTCTCTAAATCAGCATCCGCATCCACCTCGGATTCCACATCAGCCTGGGCATCTTCGCAATCATAATCATTGCAAAACCCGGTCTGTTCTTGTTCTACATCAATTAATCCAGGCATATCATCATCAGATGCATAAGACGCCTCAGACACATATGTTTCAGTAAAAGAAGGTCCACAGTAATAAGGGTCGCAATATTGATTCATATATTATATTATTTATATAATTTATGAATAATGCAACGACAATGACAATAATACTTTTACTTTTGCTAGTATTTGTATTATTTTTCCACATAGAAAGAGAAGGATTCTCTCAATCATGGTCCGACAAAACAATCCACGATTTTCTCCTTTTTCAAAAGACAATCAATCCAGGAATTGTATTTGACACAAGTCTCATTCAAGAACAAGCGTCAGAAGAATCCGCCAAAGAATTATTGCAAACCGGAAAATGGAGATGGTCGCCCGAAGTAGAAGAATTATATATGGATGCTGTATCACAAAATCCATATATACGAACAAGTCCTGAAGATTCCGCAAACAATGCAAAAACAATTTACAATGAAAATGCCATCTTACAAATTCTCAACATGCAATCGCCACAAGGGCAATTTTTATTACATGGAGTAAAAATACCAGACGCCGATGTAGACACCGTCGCTGCCTATGGCGTAAATTCGGGTTTGATATCAAATAAAAATACAGTCATTCGTTGTCAAATAAATCCAAAGACAAATATGCCGCAATTGTTAAAAAGTAGGTATATTGGAAACGATGGTATTTTTAATGCCCGGCAATATGAAAATACCTTTTTAGAGTCAGATTCACAAGACAAGGACTTGGACTTGGACCAATTTAGACAGTGGTGTGTCTAGAGATGTTTCAGATGTTCTTATCTAAAAAATCATCATTGTTAAAAAAACGTCGTCTTCCAATCGGTGCACTAATTTCACGCATAATTCCCAACAACGCCGGAGTAGAATATGGTGTGTCTACATTTTGAGATATTTCATATTCATCATGTAGTTCCGGAACGCTGTCTTGGTCGGAGTCTTGGTCACCCAAAGCATCATACTGTTGTGTCTGTGTCGGACTCGTATGTGGCACGCGTGTCCAAGCACCGGCACCAACACCGGCACCAACACCAACACAATCAACACTATCAAGACAATCATTAATATGCTGTGTAATTTGTCTTGTCAAAACCCTTTTTCCACAATCACGAGGTATCAGCACCGTATTAAGAGAAGCATTAAGAGAAGCGCCACGCAGTTCCAATCCATTCCCGACATTATAACAACGCTGCGTCCCCTGCGATGTTTGACGAGCGTTTGAATAGAGAGAATTATACGACGTTCCAAACATTTTAAGCGTAACGTATACATCATCCATTAACAATTTTATAAACGGTTTATCCCCATCATCCATAAGACCCAGAGCAACATCCTTTAATTCATTAAAAAAATCCCCCAATTTCTTTTTTACATGATTTACACCATTTTCTCCATCCACATTTTTATAATCGTCAAAATGCCGGGCTAAAAACAACAATTGTTGAGTCCTTTGACGATATTTATATTTTGTAATAGATTCAGATTCAGACACGGGTTCACATTTGTATTGAGTGCAATAAAACGGCTTGCTACCGCCACAGCCACCGCTACCGTCAACGCATGCATCTTCTACAAATCCACTTGAAGTAATAACAATCGGTTCCTGAAAGGAGACAATATGAAACACTTTTTCGGTTCCAAAAATAAGATTCCCAATATTCATTGTGTTTGTCCAAGCATTTGTTTTCCAATTATAAACCAATCCATTGACAAGAAACAAGTCCACCTGTTTCAAGGAAACCTGCAAAATATTATGAATGATTTCGCCATATACCAATCCCGAATTCTCCAAGACATCAATGAAATAATAATTATTCACACTGCTAGAAGCGTCATTTCCTCCACCTAATTCAGAGAGAACTCTTATATTATGGTCAATGCCAAATCCAATAAAAATATTCGTCGCCTGTGGATTCAACAAGGTCTTCAAATGTTTTTCACACGAGTTGCCCGAGGTAATGTCGCCATCAGTCATAAAAATATGATATTTATCTGGCAGTGCAGCCCCGGTCCCCTCCTCGGCCGAAGTCAATGCGACAAAAGAGTCTGCGGCATCAATCTGTGCGGACGCATTCATCAATGCGAGTTCAATGTTTGTGCTATTTCTCGGATATATTTTTTTCAAGAGGTCAATCAAATCTGCGACATTTGCAGGCGAAACCAATACAGGTTTAATAATAGACGAAATCTTGTCGTCAAATGCGTCCACTTGGACATAAATAAAAATATTCTCTTTTTCTTTTTCTGAGAAAAACCTCAACATGTTTGTGAGAGTGTGAATAATATGTGCATTTTTCGTTCTTTTATCCTTGCATAAATCCGACATGGAACCAGAACAATCAACTGTAAATAAAAAGAATAATGTCTTGTGTGACTTTGGCAAGACATGCGTATTTATTTTGACAATGCCGAATTTCATTTCTCTCTTTTCGTCTAGAGGAAAAGAATATGCCAATTTATCTGCATCTGAAATAATTTCATCATCTATTGTTATCATAAGAGAAATAACGTCGGAACCGTCATCAGTCAATTCCAAGACTGTTTTTTTATCAATAAAGGTCGACATTACGAATACAATTAATACATTATTGGGTTTAAATAGTTATTTTACTTTCACAAAATAACAATCACTGTCTTGTTCGCGTCCCCTTGTCGCGTCGCTTGTGCCGTGCTCGTTCCTTGTGCCGTGCCCGTTCCTTGTGCCGTGCCCGTTCCTTGTGCCGTGCCCGTTCCTTGTGTCGTGCCCGTTCCTTGTGCCGTGCTCGTTCCTTGTGCCGTGCCCGTTCCTTGTGCCGTGCTCGTTCCTTGTGCCGTGCTCGTTCCTTGTGCCCATCCCTATTCAAAATGCTTATTGAGTTTATTATAAGCATGCAAATTATTTAATTTGACGTGTCTTTATATTTAGGATGTGTGTTGCACCCGGTTGTTTTGGTGCAAACTTCTAAACAATCCCCCATTTTTTTGACCCATCGGATGCACGATTCATTGTCATCTGTTTTGATATAATTTTCCATTCTAGTATTGTCTATTGTTTTTGTAATATTTAAACCCTTATTCGCTTCGCGTCACCCATTGAAGAATTACATCAACAACGCCATTTTTTCTAAATAAGCATTGGTGGAATAATAATCATGAAATGTGGTTTTATATTGATACACACTGTTAGAAAGTGGAAGACTCACCCATATTTTTCCGTATTCCAATTTAATCTCAATAAATTCCGTTTCTCTTTCTTTCTTTGTGTATAATAAATGCCAGTATTCATTCAAGACTAGGTCCCATTTTTTCTCTGCAAATAAGTGATGAACCTTTTCAAAATTAATGTTTTCCGTAATAAAATCCATTGACTAAATAATAATAATTGATATCTTTAATAAATAATATAAAGTATTTTATTTTACTAATACACATGGACCAACCCCACCATTCTCAACCGTATCCGAATTCAGAGCAGCCAACGCCAACGCCAACGCCATCCGAAAGACTCGTAGATGTTAAAATCACCAATGAAAACGAGGCATTTAATTTGATTATTTCATTCTTGTCATTGGCCCAAAAACGAGGAGTATTTGGATTTGACGAATCCGCGAAAATCTGGGAATGCATTAAAAAGTTTCAAAAGGCATAAAGAATTAATAATATAATTACGTATCAATGCAAAATTATATTATTAATACCTCCAACATCACCCCAAACACCAACACATGGTCAAAAGAGTATCATTTTACTAAAATGCAAGACCAAACGCCGACAATATCAGTGACCATTTCGCCCACAAAACAAATGAAAAAATTCATACAACGGCTGAAAAGCAATTACGATAGAAACACCCGAGACAATCATTTCATATTTCAAGACAATCTATATTTGAAATCATTTACAAATCAAGACGGACAACCCTTTCTGAAAATCAAAAATTTATATGGAGAAGCCAAACTAGATGTAAACATTGCATTAAATTATGAACTGCTAGATTCTTTTACCAGTTGAACGACATTAAGGTTTTAAATGTTAATCAGATAGAGAGTGAATTAAACCCAACTGTAAGAAGAACGCTGATAACAATACCAATAATAATGCCAACAAGATTTAATTTATACACATTCATTTATATATTATCGAAATATAAATGAATCAAAACAACTCGAGATGGGACTTGAACCCACAATCTTCAGATTAGAAGTCTGACGCGTTATCCAATTACGCTACACGAGCATTTGTAGGTAGAATCCGGAACCATCTACACATTTTATAAATATTATTTCCTAAATAAACAAACGAGACCTAAATAAACAAATGAAAACGAGAGAAAGATATTTATTTATATATTTCAAAAAAATATATAAATTACGCTTTGTCTTAGAATCGAACTAAGAATCTCACGGCATTAACAGTGACGTGCTCTATCTCTGAGCTAACAAAGCATTTTAGCAGATGATTGTTTCGATCAATCGATTTCCACGTTATGAGCGTGGCAGCATTCCCCTTGCTCAATCTGCTTCCAGGTAAAACGACCAAACCTCGAGAATAGCAATTGTGCTTCCTCTTAATTAGGTCATTCTACATATTATACAAATATTATTTCTTTAAATACTTTTTCCTAAATCGCAAATCGCAAATCCTACATCCGCCAAAAAAATACGTGTATTGTATCTCTCTTTTTTCTTGAATAGTATCATGATACTTGTTATTAGAGGACATATCCGAAATTCATTTGAAACAAAAGCCCTGTATAATTTAATCAAAGAAATACATGTTCTACATCCCGATTTAAAAATATTTATACACACTTGGAGTATATTTGCGAATAATATTAGTTGGAGAAACATACCTAGGAATGAACAATGTGTAAATGATATGATTATTTATGATTATTTTGATGATTTAAAGCATTTAATAAAAACCATTATTATTGACGACGATTCTAAAATAAACTTAATCGGCAATTTATCTGGTAAAATCAATAATGGTCCAATGCCACTTATCGGTTGGAAAAATTATTGGTATGGAAAACATAAAATAATAGATTATCTTTATAATATAAATGTAGAAGACACTGAACCGATTGTAAATGTTAGATTTGATGTACTTACTAATTTTAATTGGTTTAGTGAAGAAATAATTCTCAATTTTATAAAAACAATAGTAATGTAATGTTTACAAAAAACGTCTTCTTATTTAACGATGAATGCCATAATGGAATTGATAATATTTATATAGGTAATATTGTCACCATGTATAAATTAACTAACAAATTTTTTTATGAATTAGATGACATTTTAATTAAAAATCCTCATATGGTAAATCAAGAAAGGTTGGTTTATAGAATAAACGATATTTTATTTTCTACATCCTAAACTAAGCCGCACCAAAAATCGCCGTACCCACAGTCGTTTTCACACAAAAGAGGCGATGTAATGCAATACCAAGTAGAAAAAGTGTAATTAAAATGACTAGAAATCTCTTGGGAAATGCAAAAGAAATGAGCCATGCTCCCACAATTGTCATGATGACATCGGCGACAGCAACATTAAAGATGCGGTAAGAATGAATGCCTTGTCCCGGAACCCCTAACGCGTTTTTATATTTACACAGATCGGTTCCAAAGAAATTCATATATTTATATAATATATGAATTTGAAGAAGAATAAAACAAAAAAGGCGAAAAAGGTGGCGAGTTTCACAGAAAATTTAAATCATTATATTTGTAAGAACAACACTGCCTATACCGATGAACCACACGACAAACCCGCAATAATCAATGAAATACTGCATTTGTATAAAAAATATACCGACGAGGTTTTGGGAGAAAAAGACGACCAATATCTGAACTGGATAAACAATGACCTGTTAAATTTAGTGGGATTCAAGATAGATTTAATGCAGCGAAAAAACAAGGAAGGTCTGAATTTGTGGAATGAATTGGACGAAAAAATGACGAGTGATGGAAAGCCAACTCTTGAAAAAGTGCAATTCGTATTGGATGAATTGCCGCTACATTTATTATTTTCTTTTTTAGGATATGCTCACTATAAAAATTTCAGCAACAAGAGAGAACCGTTGAAGATAAAAAGGGGATTTTTCAATTGGTAATGTGTATTGAAGAAGATGATGATTTACATGTTTTCAAATCAAATTTTATAATATTAATAAAAAATTAATATTATATTTGCATCCAGCGTGATTTGAACACGCGCGTTATTAAAAACAGAGGGTCTTAAGTCCTCCCCGATTGACCACTCCGGCATGGATGCGTGAATGCTCATGCTCAGATTTGAACTGAGGTCACGGACTTATAAGGACCGCATTCTAACCAACTAAAATACACGAGCATTTGACCGTTTCCGATAATTAAATACGAATAGTTTCTTTAAGTATTTTAAAAACGAAAGAAAAGAAAATTACAAGACTAAACTAAAAACCCACCCCGAACATAACTGCTAAGTCCAACTCTCCTTTTACGTGCAATATCCATAAATAATTGTCGCTGCATTAGAATCCACGCGACGTGCAAACAATATTCGCGACAACAAGACCATTTTCTCTCGATTGTATGCCAAACGCTTACGAATAATTTCTATAAATAACCTGGCTTCACGAATGCCTCTATTGCGGATTCGTTCATCTAAACAAGTCCCTAATTCAGTGTCGCTGTCTATTTCATTCATGAGATATGACAAACAATCTTGTATTTGGTCAAATAGTGCAGGTATAATCCTTGAATTACCACCTTTTTTTTTCATTCTTGTTAAAGAATGCTGCATATTAACAACATTCAACAAGAGTTCGTAGTTTTGGTTAGTCATGACAATGAATTGTATAAAGTGTTTTATAGTCGCAAATCGTGAAGTAATAATCTCTTTATGGGTTCCACCGTTTCTTCTAAGAAACGCCGTAGTTAATTTAAGTGCTTTGTGTTTAGAGATAAATGTCGTGACTCTTTTTTTAAACATACCTATATTTTCACATTTTTGTCGCTCAATAAACATGTATTCGTTGCCTTGATAGAAATATGATTGTCCGTCTTCAGACACAGACAATAGTATCGCTTGTTGCCCAAGTTGTTGTTGACCAATTTGTTCCATGGATGGTAATTTGATGGTTTGAATGATGATATAACAAGAGAAAAAAAGCATTTCATTTTTTTTAATAATCAATCAATCAATCCCCCACTCATACGACGAATGAAAGAATCCAATAAACATTAAACCGGCGAAGCTCCTTTTAAAAGCAATAGTCATAAATAATGGTCGCGATATTGGAATCCACACCATGACCCAACAAGCGCGGCAGCGCCGCAACCATTTTTTCTCGGTTAAACTCCATGTGTTGTCTCATAATCTCTATAAATACGTTGGCTTCACGGATTCCTTTATTCTTCAATCCATATTTTTTTTTACTAGTAATAAGTGTCATTAATACGTTTTTCACTTCTGTCAAGATTGAATAATGAATACCATTTAAAGAATACCGCATTCCATTGCATTTGAATATGAGATGAAAGTTTCGGTTAAATACAAATATTCTCATAATCCTCTCTCTCATGAATGCACGGTTTAAACCAATAACCTCGTCAAACAACCGCCATGGTGTGTCTTGTGCGTTAGCATGAATCGTATTTAATTCAGTTTGAATTTTTAGTAGAGACGCATTAAACTCGCTACATTTTTCGTTGAATGCTTCATTGGTTTCAAGTCTATACTTTTTGTGATGCATTCTGTAGCGTTTGCCTTGATAGAAATATGAGGTCCCAGATGTAGACAAGTATATCAATTGTTCTTGATCTTGATTTTGTTCTTGTTCTTGCAATTGTTCTTGCGATTGAGCCATGGATAGTATTTGATGGTATAAACAAGAGAGAAAAACAAATCATTTTTTAATATAACCATACACACACACACAAACAAAAGAATAAGAATCAAGAAAAAAGTCGTTTAATTAAATTACAATAACCCCTAATCTACGACCAAAACCCAAGACTAACATCTCCGAAACATTATGCGTTCGCCGGTTTAATCGTAATACTGATAAATAATACTCGCTACATTGGAATCAACGCGACGTGTAAACAATATTCGCGATAACAAGACCATTTTCTCTCGATTGTATGCCAAACGCCCAGTGATGATTTCTATAAACAATTTGGTTTCACGAATTCCTTTATTGCGGATTTTTTCATGTAAAGAACCACTTATTTCATGGTCATTCTCTATGCGATTCGTGAAATAGGTCAAAGCATCTTCTGCTTTGTTTAAGAATGTAGGTATAAGAGGTGAATACTTATTACCTTTTTGCTTACCTTTTTGTTTCATGCTTGTTAAAGAATAATGCATATTAACAACATTCAGCAAGAGTTCATAGTTTTGGTTAAAAACGACAAATACTTGTATATAGTGTTTTATAGTCCTAATTCGTGAAGAGACAATCCGTTCATTGTACCAAGGTATATTTCTAAATGTGGTTGTATTTAATTTAAGTGATTCCTGTTTAGAGCAAAAACTCAAAATTTTTTTCACAAAGACCTCCATATTTTCACATTTATTACTGTTGCCCAACTTGTAATACTTGCCTTGATAAACATATGATTTTCCAGATTTGGTCAATCGTATCTTTTTATTCTCTTTATTCTCTTTATTCTCTGATTGATTGAGTTGTTGTGGTTGTTCCATTGGTAATTGATTGTTTAAGTGAAGAGAAAGCAAGAGAGAGAAAGCAATTCATTTTTTTTAATATAAAACTGCACGCGCACACACATACGCACACACACACACACTACACGCAAAAGTCATAAATAATGGTCGCAATATTGGAATCTACGCAGTGTCCCAACAACCGCGGCAACAATGCAACCATTTTCTTCCGATGATATGCAAGATGTGTAAACATATTTGCTATAAATAATTCGCATTCTTGTATTCCCGACTTTACACCTCTTTCAGATATAGTAATAAATCTTCGCGGGTCATCAGCGTCATCCGCATTATCATCATTATTAACATCCTCAACCTCATTTGCACTGCGATATATAATTTCAAGTTCTTTCAACACTCTTAATGTATCCAAGACTATCAAATAAGTATCTTTAATGTAGGTCGTATTGTTTTTTTCTTGAATATAAAGGTTATAAAATAACCCATTGTGTTTGAAAATTTTATCATAATTGCGATTGTGTATTCTTATTTGAAGAAGTTGGCATTTTCTTTGTGAAGTCTTATACATGGTAATTTCATCATTATAAATGGACGTAAGATTATTCATGATTCGTTGTCTGATGTATATGAAAACATTTGAATATTGAATATTTCTGATTCCAATATCTGCTATTTCTTTGGCATATTTTATCTTAAATGGAATCATTCTGTATTTTTTCTTCATTTCACTTAATTCATTTATTCTTATTAAATAATCTGCAATAGTATCAAATCCAACTCTCTCGTATTGTATTTGTTGTCGTCTGGCATCTGCCAGTTCAGTCAATATATTCTTGAATTTTCTCTCAAGTCCAACACGTTCTTTGTGTAAATGAATTCCTTGATATCCTTGATATAGTTGTTGTTGTTCCATGTAAGATGGTTTAGTTGTTTGAATAATGATTACAACCAAAAGAGAAAGCAAATCATTTTTTTTACACCTTTTTACATTTCAAACGCCGATTAAGTTTTCTTTTTTCTTAAATTACAATCTCTACACAATATTTGAAAATTACAATTTTTATTATGATAATCAACCCAATCATTTTTAAAATCTTCGTCTTCGTCTTTAAAAATAGTTAATTTATATATTTTACAATCTCCAAATGATAATGGTTTTTGTTTTTTTGTTAATTGTAAAAAATTATCCTTTAATGTTTGAAATGATGGGTTGTGGTGGTCTACGTGGTAATTTTCGTAAAGTTCATTTTCGGTTTTACAAAAATTACAACTTAATTTACCTTGATTTTGTTTATATTTAATTATATCATATTTAATTGCTTCCCTCATTGCCCTTAACAAATCATCACTCGTAGTTCGTTCTTTAAATTGACAACAATACACCCAACTAAAGTCTATTTCACTTCCATCTAATCTTTTTATCATTGTTTGATAATATTTTCTAACTAAAGGATTAGGTTGAATATAAAAATAATCTATACCAATACCTTTTTTATCATCGTATTCCGGATGATTATGAATTAAATTATCAAAAAAACTAAAATGTGTATGGTATTTATTTATTATACAACAACCTAAATTATTAATTATATTTCTTGTGTAATTTTCACACTCTTTTTTGGTTTTAAATTCTAATTCACCAATATAATATTTTTGCTTCATTACTGATATCATATTTTATTTTTAAATTATTTTGTTATACATAAACGGCGTTTGAAATGTAAAAAGGTGTAATAAATATAGGCATGACAAGAAAAAAGTTGTTTAATTAATCCACCCCCAACAAATCTATAATCTAAATCCCCAGCAAACCCTACAAACAAAAGTCATAAATAATCGTCGCCACATTGCAATCCACCGAATGTCCCAAGAGCCGCGGCAACACTGCAACCATTTTCTCTCGATGATGAGCCATATGTTTCGAAGCAGCCTCTATAAATAAGGTGCATTCGAGTATTCCTGCAATAATCTCCAAGTGGTTCAACGTAGTATAGTTGACATATGAATTCGTCAACGTGTCTATTTCCCAGTCCTCTGCAGTTGCCGCTGTAAGAATGATATCCACTTCTTTCAAATAGGTCAATGTTTGAATCACCAGATTATAATTCCATTTGAGGTCTGGAAGGAAATACTTCATGCCGTGACATTTGAATAATGGATTGTCATTTTTTATATAGAAATTGAGCAAGAGAATCATGTATTCTGCTTGTGTGCTCTTGTCCATGCAATATTCATCATTGTATTGCAAGATAAGCGCATTCAACCTAGCCTGTTTAAAAGGGTAAGTTATTCCCATCTGTTCAATGAGTGCGATTTCTTCTGAAAATTTTATTTTATAAGGAATAATTGTATATTTATTGAAATTGTTGACCAAATCAGAGTGAAAGAGTTTTCCTTGCTGTCGCCGAAATTCGCTGCATTTTTTCCCTTGTCCTTGTCCTTGTCCTTGTAAAGAAGATAGTTTTTTCATTCGTTGTTTCGTTAAAGCCAAAATATTGCATCTCTTGGTATATTCCAAACGGGTCATCATCCCGCTCCATGAATTGGGTCGTTGTCCGCGAAGTTGTTGTTGTTGTTGCGACATTTTAAATGGTATTTGATGTTTTATTTGTGTCCATGGGTAAGAGAGAAAAAGCATTTCAATTTTTTTATAAATAAGAATAAAAACGCAAGAAATAAAACGCAAGAAACAAAACGCAAGAAACAAAAAAGAATTATTAATTAAATGTTAAACCCTTAAACCCTTGAACTAAACTAATATAAATATGAGAAGATGTTGGAGGCAATGTTTAAATCGAGTCTTTGTCCAAGTGGAACGACCCCAAGTGGAACGACAGGTGGAACGACAGGTGGAACGACAGGTGGAACGACAGGTGGAACGACTCCAAGTGTAACGACAGGTGGAACGACTTGTGGTAATGTCTCAAATGTTCCGTCGCCGCTCTCGCGGCTGTCGCCGCAGCCACCAATCCAGTCTTGTATTTGCTCCAGCACGTCCTGTTGATGTTTCGCGTAGTTGGTCTGATATAAATGGAGTTGGTTAATCGCATTACTCCATACTTGTTTCTTGGTATCCTTCTTCTTTGCAATGAGTTCCTGTATTTTTCTTTCAAATTCAATAGATTTATCAAAGAGTATGCGATTCAATCCGCAATAATAATATTGTTTGCCGCCATTCCAAAGAGCCATCTTGTCTTCAAAATTATCATTGACAATTCTATATAATTTTAATATTTTCGGAATTTTCTCCATTGCAGAGCGAAGATGTTGAATCTCCAGCAACGTCTTTGATATTTTTGCGTCCAACAAATCACCTGTTGCGACATGATACTTGCCTTGAATTGAATAGATTTTGCCAGAGCGTGTTTGCATTGTTTAAGTTTCTAATTCTTTGATATAAAGCATTTCAATTTTTTTGAATATCTTTCTCTCTCTCTTCTTTCCTCTCTCTCTCTTCTCTTCTTTCAACAAAAAAAGTGTTATTATTTTAATTTTACTGAAAATCTATCATCTACACAACCAACCAACCGCCTAATAAAGATATGCCAAAATAGTAGAACTAACATTTTCATCAATCTTCAACACGTGTGACAACACCAGAGTTCTTACTCTTGCATATTTCGCGTATTTCTGTCTAAAGAGAGAAACCTCCACCATTATAATCTTCAAATTCTTGAAAAAGCCCCGTCTTCGTCTCCCGCTCCCGATTTGGTCCATCTGTTCCGCCAATGCGCATCCGAGTAGCATTTCATAATGTTCGTCAACTTCCTGGCAAAATGCGAGCATGCTCGCGTGTAGCATGTCGTGTTTTTCATTAAAATATCCATCACCAGTAGTCCAGTGAAAGTTGTAGTTGATGAACCGAAGAAACACCTTTAACAGGTCAATGCTTTGGTCCAAGAATTCCACAATATTATAAGCCGGTAAGCCAACCATCGGTAAGCCAACAATTCTTGACCGATAGTCTTGTGGAAAAGATGACCATGCACGAACAACCGTCCACAACAAATGTGGTTCACCGTCGTCCGGACCCCAACAATAAGCACTTCCATAGTTTTTCCATTCATTCCAACTTTTGGTAATTCCAGAATAGGTTTCTTCTTCAGACGCGGCAGTGTAATAATCTTTTCCAAAAGAACGCTTCTTCCTCTGTGCCTCAAGATATCCCAGCAATCCCACTTTTTTCGTGCCAATCGGTGGATTGCGAATTCTTCTCAAGCCCACTTTTTTCGTGCCAATCGGTTCACTGCACAAGGCATTTCTAGCCAGAGGTGAAACTGAAATAATTGAATCCCATGGGTCTTGGTCTTGTTGTTGTTGTTGTGCCGTTGCCGTTGCCATCACCATCGTTGCTTCTTCTTCTTTTTCTTCTTCTTCTTCAATAAAACCATCACCATCCCTAAAAGAGAGAATCAATGGAGAAGGACTGCAAATCATCTCTTCATATCCATTTGAATATTTTTTAGCAATAAAAGAACGAGAATTTCTATACCTTTCATCCCTTGCAATTTGAGAGTGTGTTCTAAGCATTTTCTTAATTAATTAGTTTGTTTGTTTATTTCTGCAGATTCTTCAGACAAGTAAAAGCATTTCATTTTTTTCAGAGTTGACGAAAAAAAATGAAAACTCAAAAACTCATACTTTTCGGGTTTTTCTGCGAGGTTGACGACGTGTGCGTTTCGCCAGTTTAGAAGTATAACTAGCCGCTTTAACACTAGTATTGTGATTACTATAACGATAACTATTACGACGATGCGACTTGTTGATGATGTTTGTTTTTCCAACACTTTTCACAAGCATATTTTTCCCGACATTCATATTCATAATCTTATTTGCATTCATAATAATATTTTTGCCGGTAGAAAGAGTATGATGTATGAAACGATGTCTAGATGCACCGCCACCAGGACTACGTGGACTGCTTGGTGGACTTGCCGTTCTTGGAGTTGATACGGCACTCTCTGGAATTGTTTCTATACCTAATAATAATGCATTGTATATCTCCAATTCATGTTGAGTTCCTCCTTGACCTGTAATTGTTCTAGTTAAGATTTCCGTTTCCATCTGAGTAATCTTGTTATCATCTTCCACGCTTAAAGTATCACATGAATTATCATCCATGATAAATTTAGTTATGCCTGCATGTTCGCAAAATCTAATTATTTGCAATAATGTTGCATCTTGCAAATAGACTTTATATACATAATTATCTGACCCTTCTTGTATTAAAGGGATTTCCTGCGGATTTGTAGGATGAGGTGCATCTCTATATTTACCACCAACATCATAATGTTTGCCTCCATCATCATTAATACATTTTTCTTTATAATAAATAGGTCTAAGTATAATTAGGCAGTCATATATTTTAATAAAATATTCCACTACATGAGGATTTGCAAGAAAAGTTTCTCCTGCTCTAATAACAACATGGCGTTGTTCAAACACGGCATTCGTAAAACCATTTATTTTTTGAGGTATAGTAAATTTAATATCATACACAACACATATATCTCTGGGAGAATAAAAATTGCCTCCATTAGGAAAAGTAAACCCTAAATCTGCATTTGTAATTTGTTCATGTTCTAAATAATCATTTAACATCAGAATCATAATTGCAGTATTATATACATTATTAGGGTTTCTTATATCAAATGATATTTTGGGAAGGTCATCTGGATTTAGCATTCCTGGTATTCCATTTATAGGTGCCCCTATACGTCCCCTTGCATTATATTCAAAAAAAGGTGTCGCTGGAAAATAACATCCTTTAACAACTTGTATGTGTTCTGCTATTTGTCTACGGTTTGCAATTTTGCCAAGAATTAATTTATAATTCGACCTAAAACTTTTATCATTATATGGATAATCTGTTTGAAACCCTTTGTTTCTTAGACTAAATGAGGGTTTTTGATTATATGTTTCATCATTATTTATAGTTTTAACATTTTTAACATTTTTAACATTACCCGGTTTAACATTTAGTATATTTTTTATAATGACAGGAAATGCACCATAATTATATTCTGGCTGAGTAAGGTCAGTCGGTACTATTGGGCGATCTGGACCTAACCAATAACGACGGTTTGTATTAACAGCTGTTAGTCTTGACGACTCATGTCCTCTTGAACGAACGGCAGTTAAGAATTGTATCATACTGGGTTTATCTTTTACATATAAATTTTTGCTTATATACTCATCCACACGTGCATTAAGTATAGCTGGTAGCGGGCTTGGATCTTGTATAGGAAATATTTTATGTATAATGGAACGAAATGTGCTAATTATATAATATACAAATAAGAGGTCTGTATCCGAATGTCTGTGTGGATAAGGTGGTGATGGAATAACATATTTATATGTATAAGGCTTTTTATATGTAATAGTCTGTTTATCCTCGTTGACATTTTTATGAAAATCATTAAAACTGCCATATCTACGATAGTTCTGATACCCTCTATTTATCCTCTCCCCATTTATCCCCTCCCCCAATCCAGCCATTTCATAATACGAAAGATATCTAGTTGACCTAACTGCCAACGTAACTTCACCTCTAATTGCATTAGTAATTAGAAAAACTTCCATATCGTCTTTCATAACTATAAAATTTGAATAAGTTTTGTTAAGAATTGCTTTTCCCCCATGTAAATAACAATATAATACCATAATATCGGTATTACTAATATCACTAATATCACTTGGAGGAGGGTCAGACAATTGGATTGATGGTTCTACTTGTGGTTCTACTACTTGAGATTCTACTTGAGGTGTTGCATATGTCTTATATGTTATCAAGTCTTCTAACATTTTAGAGAATTTATTAAAATAACCTAAAATTTGAAGCACAGGTGAAGCACTTACTTTCTCTCTTATACTATATCTTATATATTGTTCTTCCCCTGCAGTTAAGACAATATCGTCTAGAATCGGGTCGTCCACAACTGGTTCCATTAACATTTTGATACTCAATCGTATGAACCCTTCTTTTTCTCTATTAATAGGTTCTGTTGCTTCACTCAACTTTCGTACCATGTTTTGTCGTATATTATACTGGTCTATTGCAGGAGCTTCGTCCAACTTTTGTTTCACCGACAGGTTCACCGATGGAATAATAGTATTTTTCATAAGTATTATATTTTCGTTGACCCAATTATTTAATTCAGTAACATCTTGCTTAACTTTTTCTAAAAAAATACCATGAGGACCTATATACTCGAGAATAGACTTGAGACGCAATTCATGTAAATTATATAATTCATATAATTCATTTCTTTTTGCTTTTATACGTAAATATAAAGCTCTTTGAACTGCTGCTACTTCTCCTCGTTTTGCTGCTGCTTCTGCTTCTGCTTCTACTGCTTCTGCTGCTGCTTCTGCTACTGCTGCTTCTGCTGCTGCTGCTTCTGCTGCTTCTGCTGCTGCTTCTGCTGCTTGTTTTTCTGCAGTTTGCAAGTTTTCTGCTTGTATTTCCGGGCCTCTCTTTGAGCCTCTCTTTGACTCGCTCATTATAATAATATAATATATTATGAAAGCGTTTGATTGTTTAATTTATTTCACCTTTTTCATAAAAATCATATTTATTGGAAGTGCGATTTCAATAAAATATTTAGAACATAAAAATAAGAATGCAAACACTCAAACCCTCGTTTTTTGGAAAGAGAGAAGCGAATTTATTTTCAAGGCATGTTTGTCGCTAATATTAATCCTTTTATTTAATCCTCGCAAAAAAACACCGTTAATAGATACCGAAACAAAACTATTATTGTATTTGTATGGGTTTATCGTGATTCTTCAAGCAAACTGGGGACAATTCATCAAAGAATCGCCCCTAAACCGTTCACACAAGTCACCACAACAACTCGCATCAAATCAAAACCAAAACCAAAACCAAAATCAATAACTCGCATCAAATCAATTAATAAATCGTATTCCTAAACTCCCTAAAGTCGCCTGCGTGACGCCAAATAACCAGCAGCAGTGGTTCCCACAATTCCGTATGCAGTGTGCGGTTTGTATATATAATTTTTGCTATATGTATAACATAAATTCGTCGGGGCGGCATGAATCAAGGAACTAGTATTAAACATGCTCTTGTAATAATTAGACCGACTCAAAATAGAAGTAGAATATGACGGCTGTTGTGCGAAATTCATTTATATTATTCAAACAAATAAATAATATCAATGACCGCAAGAACTGCAACCTGGTTTTGACAAATGAACTATTCCAATCATTGAATTCTGGAATCGCCCAACTGATGATGATGATGATGAGCCTAAAGAAGACAAAGACTTTGAAGTAGGAGTCGGCGCCGTCGCCGTGCGAACCCGATTGCTTAAATTCGTATTCATTTTGATTTGAATAGGCATATATAATACTAGTCAATAAAATAAAATAATTACTGCGGCACACAATTACACCCAGCAACAATCCCATAATTCACCACCTTTGCCCCAGTCATTGGCTGTTTTCCGACTCCAGGAACCACAGGAACCCCGGTTCTCAAAGGTCCGCGTCCTTTCAATCGGTTCAAATGACGCGCATACGAATTGTGTTTAATATCACATCCAATACCTCCGGGCGATAATGCGCCAGGGCGACAGCGAGTAATCGCGCTGCGCGTGCTATTGCCGCCGAGAAGCCCGCCACCGCCAGGAACATAGGTCTTTTGCACACTCGCCTTCCCGCGGTCACTCATTCTATTCCAATTCACATGTGGATTGCGATATGCCGTGATTGCACCTAAATTCATAGTATATAAAGAAGCAGGCACGCGAACGACATTTTGTATGATTTTTTGCAACTGCATCTTTACTGCAGGGGTATTAGAGGTCAAATTCGTGTCACATCGACGATATGAGCAGCCATGACAATTGACACATTTTTTACAAATCCCGTATTTTACACAATTGCTACAATCAGGATTTTTGCAATCAACGCACCCATATACAGTTCCATTGCAACTGGAACAACTCTCGTGGTCGTCGTAGTCATCAACATCGCTATTGCTGGATGCATCACACCACCAATTGTCGCCATAATCCCACATATATTTATCATTCTCAAAATCATCCATATATATTAAAGAATTGAAAAAAAAATGATTTATATTTTTATTTAAATGCATAAATAAACATAAACCATGGACAAAATCTGTGATTATTGCGGAAAAGGATATAAACTGCAACACGCATTGGACAAGCACCAAATACCGTGCAAGGTTCTATTTGTGGAATGTGTCAAACGCGTTTCCATAAAAGACCCGCCGCTCCTTCAGTCACATCTTCAACCGCCAGAAGAGAACATGTTCACTTTAAAGCAGGTGAATTTAATCTTGTCAGAAGTAATTATGCAAAATAAAAAAATGCAAGAAGAACTCACTGAAATAAAGAAATTCATCTTTAAAACAAAAATCCGGATTAACATATTAGATTGGTTGCCGCAGCATGTCTCTCCAATATATTTATTTGATACATTTGTTACAAACAATATAATTGCATCATCGTTTCACGTGGATTGTTTGCAAGAGAACAAAATAATAGATATAATAGAGATGCTTTTAACAGACACATTAAAGAGAGAAAAAGACAATGTATTGCCGATGTTTTGTTTTAATGAAAAGATATATCTTTATGATATAATTGAGGAGAAGGAAACATGGAGAGAAATGAATCGTCGTGAATTAATACAGTTTATGAATCGTGTCCATAAAAAAGTGATGCACGAACTAAAAGAATGGAAAGATGCGAATGACCTACGTATTAAAACCGACCAGATTTACTATAACATAAATCATAAATTGTCAATGAAAATTATGGATATTGATTTTAATAAAGACGTTACGTTGAATAAAATCCGGGCATTCCTTTTTACAATATTTAAAAGAGATGTGAAATCTATTGTAGAATATGAATTTATATAAAATCTCAGTATAATTTATTAGATGCCGAGAACAAGAAGACCAAGTACAAAATACGGATTTTATAATAATGACCCTTATTCTGAGAGAGAGAAAAGAGCAATAGCAAGAGCCGAAAGAAACGAAATAGACGAAATAAACGAAAGAGAAAGAGAAAGAAAAAGAAGTATGATACAAAAGAAGAAAGAGATACAGAGAACAATGAACGAGAGAAGAGAAAGACAGAGAACAACAGAAACAGATACATCACAAAATCCAGGCATCATGCAGGATTTAATAAATCAATGTATAGAATCAGCATCAACGTGTAATATTGCTGAAATAATGCCAAAATATATATACATTTTAGACATTTTTTTAATAATATAACAATAAATCCTTGTAAAATTGAACCCCAAGAAGAAGATGAAGATGAAGAAGAAGAAGATGCAGAACCTAAAAAACCATATGGATATTATATACGTGAGCCAGGAGGAAATTATTTTATATGTGATTGCATTAAAAAATACTTGAACTATACTGAAAATAAAGTAATAAACATGAATATATATGGATGTGCAACGAGTTCAAAAATTATGGCCGTATTATTATTATTATTACTGGGAGGAATTATAACAGTAGATGATTTAATAAATAATGACACAAAAAGAGCAATGTATATAGGGACAGTCTTAAAAAAATTCAATGGTAAAGATAGCAATAATATAGACATTGGTGAATTTTTTTATGGATTCTATATCCCGTATCAATATCAATATAAATCAAAAATTGTTTATCTTCAAGACGCGTATAATTATTCTGGTCTTCAACCAGGTATAAATATACTTGGAATATTGTTTAAGATTGGAGGAGACTTTCCTGGGGTTGCTCCATCTCATTTTATATGTCTCTATATGAATAATGATTTAACAGCTGGTTACAACATCTCATCATGGGTTGGAAATGGTGTTTCGCCAATGCAAGTTACTACTTTTAATAAAACAACATTAGATGAACATGTGACTGCATTAACAAATAACCACATAACGGATATTTCAAATGAAAAGAAAATTGAAATAGCACAGTTTTTTAATGATCCACAAGCAAATGTTAGTTATGATGATACTAATTTTGATGAGGTTGCTGCTGTTGCTAATAATGTGTTTATTAAATCAAGTGATTCAGGTTATCCAGGTCGTCAATATTTTATATTTATCATGCCTCAAACGTTTATTATGAGACATATTTTACCTGAACTTGCATCTGAACTTGCACCTGCACCTGCACCTGCACCTGCATCTGGATTTGCATCTACACCTATGACGCTTGGTGGCTCAAAAAGAAGACAAAAACGACGACGTTCTTCTTCCTTGTTCTCTAAAAAAAGAAAAACAAAACATACACGACGGCGACAACGGCGACAACGGCGACAACCTGGCTACTAATTTATGTGTGAACCGCGGTGTCATTGGTCGCGTAAAAAAAAGGGCTTGCGATATTACGCACCAAGCGGAGTGCTTATACTAAAATTTCTTTAAGGTTACACCGATATTTACCACGAAATTTCTACAAACTTAAATATATATCTATCTGCCAATTTCAATTTCTCCTTTCCTTTTTTTAATACCAAGTCTACATTAAACTCCGCTTGTATTTCACAAAAGACTCTTCCACCAGGCTTGACCGTGTCATATACTTCTTGAGTCATGTAGATTCCAGCACTTTCTCCGTTTTTGTTGGTTACTGAATTAATTCGTCGTGGATACATAATTCCATCGCATGGTTGAAGTGAAAGTTGAATGAATTCTCTTAATCCTTGTTTCATGAGTTCCACGTTGCAATGAGATTCAGGCCGCAATCCTATCAACATGGAACCATTCGTGAAAATCGTTTCTCCAGTCTCCAATGCATGTCCAAATATTTCGCGACGGTTCGTTGTTGGGATTCGCTTCAATTCCGCGGGAGAATATGCGGCGTCGCCGCCACCGCCCGCAGCCGTGCTTGGACCTGTAGAAATCCGGATATCAAGAAAGACATCTCCTTTTTGGAATCCATGGTAATCGTCCAACTCTCCAAAGACAAACAATCTCGGAATTACACCCTCCCGATTTGGTGCACATGCTGGAGGCAATGACGGCACGGAACGAGTGTCAAATGCTTTGCGATAAACTTCTGGAATAAGTTTATATGTTAAAGCATGATTATTATTGACTCTAGAAACTCTGAAACCGACAGGGCCGTTGTTTTCTTCAACAATAGTAGTTTGAATGTCTTGATATTGTTCTGGAGAATTCAGATTTTCACAATTCTGCACATTGATGTCGTTAAAATGGTCCCATATTTTTTGTTTAATCACTATTTTATCTATGATTGATTGACCATCTTGAGACAATGCGAGTCCAGGAAATCTCAAAGGAATAATTTTATTGAGTTCAGGGTGGTCTTCATCGTTGTCTTCATCAGAACCAGCACCACCAGTGGCGCGGCTTTTAAGAGGCCGGATGTTTCTGGCTTTGTTCGGAAGAACCGTGATTTTCTCTTTTGAAGAAATATCTCGCACCATCGCAAGATACTTTGCAAATTCAGGACTGCGAATAATCTTGTTTGACAAGTAAATCATCACATTGCGATTCACGTGATAACCGCACATTCGTCCAAGAAGCGACTGCAAAACCACATCTGTATTTGGATTCTGCGATGTTTCCATGACAAATTCAATATGCTGTTTCGGAACGTCGTGACCCATGCGGCATTTGCCTTTCAACAACACGAGAGTGTGTCTTTCAGGCACATCATTCAAATCTTTGAGTGCCTTTTTCATTTTCTTTTTGTCTTTAATTTCCGGATTCCGAATATTGATTTGTTGTCTCTCTTCCGTGTGTGGAATGCTGTCATGAAAACGAATGTCCCAATTGTGTTTTCGTGCAATAGCCTTTGCTTCTTCAACCGCAGCAGTGTCTTCTTCTTCATCTTCTTCATCTTCAGAGGAGTCTTGTCGTCTGCGTCTACCGCCGCCGCCTGCACCACCACTCTTCTTGGGCGACTTTTTTTTGGTCAATCGTAGCAATGCATATTTTCCAAAACAGAATGGATGACTGCGATTGACACTCTCCATTGCTGAATCCAATGTACAGAATGGATGACGACGATTGACACTCTCCATTGCTGAATCCAATGTATCTTTCCATTTTGAAACATCGTATCCGAAAAGATTGCCATTATTGCACATGGTAGAAAGTCCAAAGTAGCCCTGTCCAGGTTTCAAATAAACAAGTCCTTTTGTCTGTGCATCATGTGCCACATCGCTTAATTCAGAAATTGGAGTAGCAGAAACAGACAATACATAATTGCCGGATGCTTCCAATCCTTCGCCAGTCGCAGAAATGCCCATTTTTGTAAGATATTTGTCCACTTGCATGCCCCGATTTTGTGCGAAATGGCTTTCTTCAAACACAAACAAGGTATTTGAAGGAATCATTTGAAACATTGGTTCTGGTTCTTGGTCTTTAAGTTCACATCCCCAAACAATCTCAATCTTGTGCACGATTTCATCAAGTTCGTCCAATTTGTCGTTTCTCTCTTCTTCAGAGAGAAGTCGAAAGTCAGCATCTTTTCTTAAATGGTTTCGAAAATGTTTGACAAATTTGTTGCGGGCTTCCTCGGTTTGTGCTCGGAGTCCAGTCTCACGATTGCCACTGAAAATGATGACTTTGTCCACCATTTTTTTACTCAGCATTTCAAAGGAGACAAATAGAAATGTAAACGTTTTGCCAGACTGCATCTCTGCGAACAAAATAGTCCATCGTTTGCGGTCAGCCGAAACACCTGAAATAGAAGGAGGATTAAAATATGAATAAACGATTTCATTACCTGCGGAACGATGTTCCTCTTGAATTTTTTTGTCAACTTGTTGAGAACTTTGCATTTTGATTTTACAACTTTTAAGTGGTTTGGTTTTATCGGTGCCAATATGACTCTCGGAGAAAAGCATTTCAATTTTTCTTTGAAAAATTAGCATTTGCTTGACAAAGACTCAATTTTTCTTTGAAAATCCGCGAAAGCATGAGTTACTAAAAATTGCTCAAACAACACTTATTTTTCTCTCTTAAATGTATGGTGAATTATGTTGTGGCAATTCCGACATACAAACGAGCAGATGTAATCAGTGAAAAAACGCTGAAAACGCTAAAAGAAGGCGGCGTCCCAAAATCACGTATTTATCTTTTTGTAGCAAACAAAACCGAAGCAGCCATCTATGAATCCATAGTGGACCCACGCCTTTACAATGAAATCATAGTCGGAAAATTGGGTCTTATTAATCAACGTAAATTCATTAATAAGTGGTTTAAAGAAGGTCAATACATTGTTTCTTTGGACGATGATGTAGAAGAATTACAATACATGAATCACAAAATAGGAAAGTTGGCGAAATTCAAACACGTTGCCAAATTATTTGAAGACGCCTATTATTTATTAAAAAAAGAAGGCCTATATCTTTGGGGGATTTATCCGGCAAGAAACTATTTTTATATGAATCAAAACATCACTACAGATTTGCGATTTATAGTTGGCGTTTTGTTTGGATATATTAATCGTGATACTAAAAAATTGGATTTGAAAATGGATGCAAAAGAAGATTATGATAGAACCATTAAATATTACAAACTAGATGGCGGTGTAATACGCATTAATTATATTTGTGTGAAAACGAAATTCAATTCAGAAGGTGGATTGGGAAAAGAACGCGAGAAAATGAATGCATTGGGAGCCAAATATTTGAAACAAACATATCCAGAGTTGATTACTATTTTCCATCGTCTAAATGGCATAACTGAAGTAAAATTGGCAAGAGAACCGCGGTTTTATCCGAATCCATAATCCATAATCCATAATCCATAATCCATAATCCATAATTTACATGTCTATTCTCCATGATGTGCATCATCTACTTCGCGTTCATTTGCCAACAAACCAAATTGGTCTGCTTGAACCCCAGACCCTAATCCGGACCCTAATCCATTCATTCCTTTCCCGAGTCCACGCAATCCTTTCACCCGCTTATTATGTGCAATCATAAATTTCCTCGTTTTATGCTTTGTTTTTTCCCACAAATTTCGCCGCAAATAACAAACAATAGACAACCGTTTTACATCGGCATTTTCCGGTTTCATCGGTAAATTCCCATGCCATTCATGAACATTCATAAATAATATATCACCTGTTCTCACATCTACTCCGACGCCATATTGTGGCAAGCACGTTTCAGCCCCAGTATACTTGCCGTGTTCAATCACTGCTAAATTGCCGAATCCTTCTTCATCATCGCCGCGGTCTTTATGAATGCTAGTGCGAAAATTCACATTTGTTGTAACAGTGGTAAAAGACGTACCCGCAATTTTAAAAGGGGTTTGATTTGCCTTTTTCCGTTGTCTCGCATAATATTCTGGTGTATATAATTTATAACAATTGTCAATTTCTTTTATAAGAGGCAGCATTTGTTTGAATTTATCCGGATAATCCATGTTAAAACGCGTTTCTCTCACATTCAACAAATTCTTGATGCGTCTACGAGTAATTATTTGTTTTTGAGCAGGTGCGAACTTGTCAAAATAGCCGAGAATGTTTGTCATGACTGGTGGATTATTGACTAGATTTATTTTTTTGCTGCCACTCGTAGAACCGCGATTGGTTGTTTTACTAAGTGCGAATTTAATAACATTGTCGTAAAATACACGTGTCTTTGCCTTTGAGAGTTTATTTTTTCTAAAACAAAGTAATAGAATGCTTCCGTCTGCATTGTATACATCTGCATCATCAGTAATAATTAAATTGATTTGCGATGGTTTGACAAATGTGTTTCCAAGTGAATCCATTTTTTCATCACTAATGTCTTTATCTAAATAATATATTGTAATGTTACCATCTTTTTCTGTTTTTATAATCATTATATATAACATGATGATTATAAATATTTCGAAGCAGGACACAAGGACACAAGGACACAAGGACACAAGGACACAAGGACACAAGGACACAAGGACACAAGGACACAAGGACACAAGGACACAAGACCCTATTTTTTCAAAGAAAAAATTGAAATGCTTTTTTCACCAAGACACAATCAGCAACTTAAAACAAAATGACAACAATCCAAAAGATGATGAAACAAGTTGAACAGCAAGAGAAGAAACAGCAAGAGAAGCATCGTCAAGAAGAGCAAGAACGAGGAACGATTGATAACCTCAATCTCTATATTCCTCATGTTCGTGATGATGTTTCTAAAGAACTAATGAGAGAAAATTTATTGAGATTTGGTAAGATAAAGGTAATTGATTTTGTCGCAAAACTGGACAAGAATAATAGAAATTACAATTCTGCTTATGTGTATTTTGATTCTTGGATTCCTACTCCTGAAAATAAACAAATTCAAGCTCGAATCAAGCAGTATACCAAGACCCAAAATAAAATGCAGTCTTTCAAATTGAATTATGACGGAAACCTACATTGGATTCTGTTGGAAAATACATCTCCTGCACCAAAATCAAAACAAGAGAGAAAGGTTGTCATTGATTTAAAGACTCCGATTACAGCGTCAGCACCGGCAACAGCACCCGTGACAGCACCAGTCAAGAAGACACTCACCATTGACGATTACAATGTGTCAATGACGGAGAAGGAAGTGTCTGAATGGCATAAATTTGGAGATGAACTTCGTGCAAAAAAAAGACTTCAAGAAGAAGCAGCAGAAAAGAGATTCATTGAACAAGAGAAGAAATTCAGCGATGAAGCGGACCAACTCTTGACACGTGCAAAACCAGAAGACCAAGAACTACAACAAGAAGAAGTGCAAGAAGAATACCAAGAGCAAGAAGAAGTGCAAGAAGACCAAGAGCAAGAAGAAGTGCAAGAAGACCAAGAGCAAGAAGAATACCAAGAATACTATCAATCACAAATGACGCAGGCGTTTTACCAGTATTATTACTGGATGACGATGGAGCAACGCGACATGGACGAGATTACAACAGCCATGGATGAAGACGATGCATGGGACGCTTATTTGGAACAAATTAACGAAGAGTGCGACTTTTGTGAAAACACCTTGGGACGAGACGAACACGAAGAACAAGACGGAATCACGACAGCCGTAGATTATGGATATGTTGAAAGATTAGAACATGAATTGACTAAAGTGAGATTTCAACTCCGCCGTAGTTATTCATAAGATTTGCAACACACACAAGACGTAGATTAGAGATTTATAAGCACTCCGCTTGGTGCGTAATATCGCAAGCCCCCTTTTTTCACACATTTTTTTCACAAAATCCATCACAAAATCCAAAAGTATTTTCATTCGTGTATGAAATATACAAAAATCCATCTCTATCTCTGTGTGTGTGATAAATATTAAAAAGCGTCTCGTTGCTTTGAGGAATAATGCCATCAATAAAAAGATAAATCGCCTTTTCAGGTGTCAGATGAATTCTTTTACGAATCACATAAATAAATTGACCAATTGTTAAATCATTGGGAACCAGATATTTATATTTATCTACTTGCGGAAGAAGAACAGAAGCCCTCTCGTGTTTTTCACAAATGACCGGAATTCTATCTGGATGTTTTTCCATAACCCGTGCAGATTCTTTTCTTCTCTCTTCCAGAGAGAAATTCTTTTTAAACATAAATGACATGTATTACTTTATTATTTATCTTTACATATTTTTCTTTATATGACAAAGAATTATTAATAACCTAATGGAAAAGGAAAATATTTTGGCAAAACATAATAATAATCTTCGTCATACCCATAATAAAGAGGTTTTTTAGCACCACCACATCCACAGCCACAATCACGTCCATTACCAGAACCACGTCCACGTCCATGTCCAGAACCACAGCCACTACCACCACAATGATATTCACGCAAATTCACTTTCAAAGGCTGAATTAATACAACTACTAATAATACAAATAACAACAATCCCCAATTCAAATTATTCATATAATGTCGAGAGAAAGAAAAAAAAAGAACACATAAATGTATGAATAAACATTTTCTATCAAAAATGTTAAAACTTATAAATGCAGGACTTTCTACTTTAGAAAAAAAACATATTACAAAAGGTGATGTGTTTCAACTGAATATAAATGTTTACAATACATTGCAAGAAAATCCAGATGCGTTTAAAATGTACATGGAATGCATTAAAAAACTAGAAAAAAGTAAAGGCAATCTTCAATCCATTCTTGGCACTAGACAAAGTAACAAAAGTAAGAGTCTTGGAACCAGCAGTAAACGTAGTGGTAGTAGTAAACGTAGTGGTAGTAGTAAACGTAGTAGTAGACGAAGTGGTAGTAGTAGTAAACGTAGTGGTAGTAGTCTTGGTCGTGGTCATAATCGTAGTCATAAGCGCAGCAGAAGAAGAAAAAGTGGTCACAGCAGCGGGCGTGCCCGCGGCAACTCTGACGAAAATTGCGATGAAGACACCCTATGCAGTATTTGTTTTAATAATGTTACACCTCAAGAAACACGCATAAGTCACATTGCAGGACGTGCTTGCAGACACCTATTTCACAAAAATTGTCTAGATGGTTGGTGGAACACAGACGCAAGTAAAAGAAACACTTGTCCCAAATGCAATGTACAACTAGCTGCAAATTCCTGGATAATTGAAAGGTCTACTCTTCAATTTGCGAGAGAAGACCAGGACGCGTTTAATGCTGAATTTCCACGTGGACTTGCACATATTTCACGCAGACGTTTGCAAGCTTTAGCGGAATATATTGTTGACCATGAACATAATTTAAGAATGAATCCCGTGGATACACAACTTCACGAATTACTTACCAATGAATTTAGAAACACCGAAATTGGAGATAGATTTCAACAAGCAATTATTTTCCATAGAAACACCCGCATTATAGAAAATAACGCCAGAGAAAAGTATATAAATGTCATTGTATTTGTCTTGTTTTTTATCATTTTATCCCGGTTCACCTAATCCGATTCATGCCTCTACGCATCTATACATCTTACGCATCTATACATCTTACGCATCTATACATCTTACGCATCTATACATCTTACGCATCTAATTATATTTTCTATTTATATTATATGGGAAACACAGTTGGAATACTAGAATCAGTTGGATTGATTGGTGCGTTTATTCTTGCAGGATTATTAGGAATAACAATAATAATGATGATTTTTAAGGGTCTTTTTAATGGTGCAAAATACGGACTAGGTGGCATACTAGGCAAACAACTCGGTGGTTCCTCTTCTCTAGAAATGGCACCAATAAGTGGTGGTCGTAGACATAAAAAAAGAAGCAGAAAACATTAAATAATTCTCTCTCTTTTATGTATGGAATGGTATAGTATACTTATATATCTCGCAATTCTAACAGCCGTTTTTCAGTTTGCCAGTTTACCTAGCAATCCCCAAAGAGGAGGCGGTCGCAAACATAAAAAAAGAAGCAGAAAACATTAATATCCAAGTGTCACCTATCCTATCCTAACCGCATCCTAAAACAACTCATGATACACAAGAAGACAACCTTTCATAAAAGTTGTGCACTTTACGTTTGACGATAATTTTAGACACATCAAATGAGGTCAAATACAATCCATCCAATGATTTCACTCGAGACAATGCCACATAGATTTGACCGGATTCAAATATTTGTCGTCCAATATCTATTTTCGCATGCATTAGCGTCGCACCTTGTGCCTTGTGAATCGTAATCGCCCATGACAATATCAATGGTATTTGAGAGACACTAACACCAGACATCTTTTCACTAGTCCATACATGATAATCCATTTTCATCGTGATTCCATTGTCAAATGACACTACAGGTAATCCCGACACGCCGTCAAATTTCACAACTTTTCCTTGAGAACCATTGCATAGCACCATGTCTTCTTGTTCGTTATCCATCATGTTAATAATACACATCACCTGTGCACCGACCTTTAATTTCAATATAGGATTGCACATGATGTTTGATTTAATATAATTCAGTTCTTGTTCAAAATCATATGAACAAGAAGCAGAGCCCAACGACGAGCCCAAAGACGAATCCGGCTTACTACACTGCATCAAATATTCCTTTTCGTGTCCAGTCAATTCCGCCATTTTCATAGAATTCATGCATTCTACACTCTTTTTTTTCGGATATATTTCAGTGATTATTATATCAGAATCGGGAGCAGGTTCTCTCCCAACAAACGACTGCAATATTTCCGCGGTTTTGCGTTTAATTACTCCTTTGCGTATTTGATTGAGCATGCCAGCATATACATCATCGCCGATTTGACGAAATATTTTCACCAATTGAACATGACAATCCAGAGAGAATACATTGAACCAATCCACACTTTCAAAACAGAATCGCGTCGTGTCCGGGTCCTCTATTTGTCCCACAGGCGGCAACTGATAAAAGTCCCCTGAAAATATCACTTGCATCCCGCCAAAAGGTGCACTATAATTTCTGCGAATGGCACGACCGACTGCATCCAACAAATCAAATAATTTCACAGACATCATACTTACCTCGTCAACAATCAATACGTCTGTTTTTGCCCATGCTGTTAAAGAACGCTTATTTGTTTTTATTTTCTGAATAATAGATTCAATCGAGCCCGAACCCAATCCAATGCCGCTCCATGAATGAATGGTTTTCGCAGCGCATTCTAATAAAACCGCGGCACAACCAGTGAGGGCACATACTTGAATTCGCCGTCCAGTTCGCATACCATGTTCATAGATGTGACGAATTAATTTTGTTTTACCTGAACCACCGGGACCAGTAATAAATATATTTTTTCTCTCAATATATTTATTAAATGCGAGTTCTTGTTCATCGGATAATGTGATTGCCGACATGATTTGCTATTTGATATTTAAAGTGTTGAGTTTATATAGTCTTTATCATTGTATAGGTAAATCAATTCAATTTTCTTTTTTTCTTTCGTCCTTTATTTCACGTATTTCTTTTTTCAAGTCTTGTATTTCTTTTGTCAAGAGAGCAATTAATCCAATATAGTTGATGGATTGTTTTTCAGGTCCATCTTTCTCTCCTGTCACTAAAAAGGGAAAATGTTCTTGTAATTCATGTGCAATAAATCCCATGTCTTGTTTCCCGGTCAGGGTGTTTGTATATGTGACTGGATTTAAATTATTAATTGTTGTTTCGGGTGCAATTTCGTGAATGTCTTGTTTAATGCGGTAATCAGATGTGGTGGTGCATGAAGGCGTAGTTATTCCAGCACTTGATATTTGTAATGCTGGGGTGCCAGTTATGGCACTATTACAATAAAACTTATGATAGGATTCATAAGGTGTTTGATAATATATTGCGTCATCCTGTATTCCTATCTTATATGTTTCTCCCCATAAAGATAATTTTACGCCTGTAGTTGAATAAAAAATTATCCCAGTCTTCACATTTAAACCATATCCAGAAACGGTTCCAGGACAATAAACCGTTTCATTAGCAGTTCCAAGCATAATTTGGTGTGAACCTGAAACATTTGCTCCAATACCCAACGCGGTAGAATTATCCACTTTAGTATAACTAGCATCGATGTTTGTACCTGTTCCAATCATTGTATTACCAGTACTAGCTCCAAAATTAGCATTCGATGGTGGTTTATAAAAAGCATTATGTCCAATTATTACATTATCTGTTCCATTTATAAGATAAGGTGCTGCGGTATATCCCATAATAACATTAAAAGAGCCTTGCGTCGAGTAACTTCCTGTATTATTTCCTATAATTATATTTCCACCATAATTACTGGAAACATCCGACATATTTACATCAGAACCAATTAATATATTTGTGTATGTATTATTCAATGATACATCGGATCGCAACGGAAAACTCGAGCCAATATTTAAATAATTTTGTATGCCATTTGTTATCCTATTATTCACCATAAGGTTAGTGGCAAAATTTGCTAATGTGTTACCAATTGTCATGGTTTGTTTTGAGCTTCCAGTAGAATCATAAGTGTAAAAATTGAATGCGGTTGCTGTTGGTGTTCCAATGTAATTGTCATTTCTCATAAACAAATCAACAGAATTAGTATTTACATTTGCTTTAAAAGAATAATTGTTCGTTCCAGTCCCAAAGTTATATATTTCTAAAAATGCATTCGTTCCTGTTGAAGTAATACTACCTGTCGAAGTAATACTACCTGAAAATGTTGCTGCTGTAGGATTTATTACCAATGAATCCACTGATGCTTTTGCTGCCGTCATCGTTTGTATATAAAAGGTTGTAGCACTTGCCGCCGCCGCTGTTGTGTTGTTATACACCCGTAATGCCCCATTTGCTCCTTGTTGGAACAATGTTCCTGCATATTGTGTTCCTACTCCACTATAATCAGTCAAATTATATACTCTTGAAGTTATTCCTCCTGTCGCAGCACCTGAATTTAAATTTTCGCAATAAACCGTTTCTGTTACTGTTCCGAGAACAATACTATTCGCAAGTGTTGCGATTGCCCCTGAACCGATTGCTGTTGAACCGAATGCCTGTGCTTGAGACGATGCTCCGACTGCCGTTGAATTTTGTCCTGTTGCGGAAGCCGATACTCCGATTGCCATTGAATTTTGACCTGTTGCGATAGCAGACCCGCCTACGGCAACTTGATTACCTCCCGCATTTGAAGCATTTGAACCATAACCAACTGCGACCGAATTTGAACCTGCACTTGCAACCGCACTTCTGCCTATTGCGACACATTGAACCGCTGAAACAGCATTATTCCCAATAGCAACGCCACAGTTTTCACCATAGCAACTAAGGCCTATTGCGACTGAACCTGCTGACCCAATTGTATTATTATATCCAAGAGAAACAGAACCACTTCCTGAGGTTGCATCTGTTTTTAGTTGAATGTTTCCTGCTCCATTTCCAATAGAAATAGCACCCGATGTGACGAGACTATTTGTTGATGTGCCTGAGCAATAAACTGTATTTGACGAGGTTCCGAGCATAATTTGGTTTGCAAGTGTTGCTTGTGCTCCGTAGCCGATTGCCGTTGAACCTGATGCAGTTGCTTGTGCCGCATGACCTACGGCTGTTGCATATGAAGCTGCGATTACACTTGATGCACCGACTGCTGTAGAATAATTAAAATTACCTGTATTGTAAGAATTAGAACCGAGTGAAGTATTTGAAAGTCCTGATGTTATAGCAAGTCCTGTATTATATCCACAATGAGTATTATTTGTTCCTCCTGTTATAGCAATTCCAGAACTATTTCCAATAAGAGTGTTATTGATCGCAGCAGCCGCTATTACTTTTCCACAATCTATTCCAAGCACAGTATTTCCAGTAGCCGCATTTATTGTTGGTTGTTGTCCCACTGAACAACCATTTACAGTAATATTTTTAGTAGCAATTAAACTCGTATTTGCAGCAGTTCCCACTGCATACACCGTCTCGGTTGCTCGTCCTAAAACTATGGAATTTGCCAAACTTGCAGAAGCCCCATATCCAATTGCCGTCGAAGTTGCGGCGGTTGCTTGTGCTGTAGAGCCTAAAGCCGTAGATGTTCCACCTGTAGAAATTGCAGAAACTCCAACTGCAACACTACTGCCAGCAGATGAAGCACCATATCCAACAGAAACTGCACTGTCGCCGTTAATAATTGCACTTGTTCCAACTGCTGTTGAATTTGATTGATTCGAATTACTACAAGTAATAATACCACCAACAAAAGTGTTATTACTTCCTGTTGCTACAAGATTTAGACTACTAACTGCATTATCAGAACCTATAAAGACATTAGTGTTTCCTGTTGTTAGTTTTACTCCTGCGTTTCCTCCAACAGCAGTATTAGAACCACCTGTCGAGTTTTTTAAAGCATTTACACCAAAAGCCGCAATCACTCCACCTGAAACATTATTCGCTAATGCGTTTGAACCAAAAGCACAGCATTCAGAACCAGAAGTTTTTAATTTCATAGCATTAAATCCGAAAGCAGTCCCATCTAAAGATGTATTATTCGCATTTAATGCTTGATAACCGAATGCCGTTTGCTGACTTGATGCAGGTGTAGTATATGTAGTATTATTACCCATACCTGCTCTTATTCCAGTTGCTTCTGTTCCTTTCAAATAAATATCATTTCCACTTTGAATTGAACCTGTTGATGCAGTCCCTGAACAATACACAGTGTTAGATGTTGACCCGAGCATAATTTGGTTTGTGAGTGTTGCGATTGCTCCTGATCCAATTGCTGATGCACCTGATACTCCTGCTGATACTTTTGTTCCTTGTCCAATACAAGTATTATTATCTTCTGTTATTCCTTCCCCTGCATTTGCACCAATTGCTATATTATTGTTTCCTGTTAGATTATTAGCCAAAGAATTTGCACCCATTGCTAAATTATAAGAGCCCGTTGTAATTCCTGTAGAACTTCCTAGTATAACATTTTGAACTCCTGTTGCAAGTGCAGGTATGCCTGTTCCAAGAGATACAATGATGTTTTTATCTGCTACAGTTCCTGAACCTTGTGTGCCGAGTTTAAGACCATTTGCAGTAATTAATCCAGAAACAGACAATACATTTATACTTGCATCTTGCAATATCGTACGACCAGACGAAACAGTCAATCCACCATTTCCAGTAATTAATCCAGAAACAGACAATGCATTCAAACTTGCATCTTGTAATATCGTACGACCAGAAACAGACAATACATTTATACTTGCATCTTGCAATATCGTACGACCAGACGAAACAGTCAATCCACCATTTCCAGTAATTAATCCAGAAACAGACAATACATTTATACTTGCATCTTGTAATATCGTACGACCAGAAACAGACAATGCATTCAAACTTGCATCTTGTAATATCGTACGACCAGACGAAACAGTCAATCCACCATTTCCAGTAATTAATCCAGAAACAGACAATACATTTATACTTGCATCTTGTAATA
>Ga0209596_1000384_pt1 | contig 41076 bp, 48 predicted proteins | sample M_130807_MF_Meta_FD_187314 | JGI IMG/M metagenome (GOLD analysis project Ga0209596, IMG submission 187314) | Freshwater microbial communities from Lake Montjoie, Canada to study carbon cycling - M_130807_MF_MetaG (SPAdes) (version 2) | ecosystem: Environmental > Aquatic > Freshwater > Lake...
CCCTCTTTTTGAAGTGACAATCGCGAGTCGAGCGGTGATAGTTTGGTAATCCATTCGCAAGTATGCGCGCTCAAAATAAAGCTTTCCGTTCCGTGTTGAATTTCTGCAATTTCGGCTACGGCTAGTTTGCGTCCATCTGTCGCGACTACTTTTAATGAGTCCGCGTGTGCTACAATCTGAACGCCTTCAATCGCGTATCGGTTGGAACCCTTGCCATAAATATGTTCATCCGCGCGGAACGGTGCTAGTGCTTTCAATGCTATTTGTAGTGCTTTGATATTCGTGACGATCATTGTCTTAGTGTCCTTGTGTAAGAGAATTTGAAGCTTGAACGTTTCAAGCCATACACTAAAGATAGTCTATATATAGAGCGCGTCAAGTCTGGTGCAAAAGAATCTACGATTTTGCGGGTGTGGATATGGCTAGTGAGGGCGTGATAGTTTTGGTTGTGGGTGGGTGCGTCTATGCGGACCTACGCGCCGACGCGGTCCGGCGCGCGAATTGCCGGCACGGCGAGCTTGCACCGGCGCGCCGGACCGTTCGCGTCCCTAGTGGTCTTGAACTATGGCAGTTCCTGCGCGTGGCGGGCGTTCGGCGCGCGATTGTGGCGCGCGCGCCCTTCGCGTGGCGTGAATCGCGATTCCAAGCGCGGGGGAACGCGCGGCGCATGGGGGGGGCTGGGGGACTGGGCGGCCTGTGTGAATGTCAACCTGCCCTTCACAAGTTTTCTTCCATTTTTCAGAAGGTAAAGTTCTATGTGCTTCTCTAGGATGCGTATAGGTTTCTCCCCTTTCCTATACAGACCCCATAGAATCGCTTCTGCCGCGTTCTAGCGATCAGGACAGTCCTTGGTATTACTTTGCTCTAAGAATCGATTGGGTAGCGCAGTGCTGCCTCGAAGCGCAGAAAGCCAGTCGTTAGAGGCTAGGGTGTTGTTAATGACCACTGCGCTTAGGGTTTGTTCCAGGATACGGATTTGGCACTCGGAGAGCTTGAGTCCGTAGGCTTCGCTTATGACCTCTAGGACTTCGTGTAGCAGGGTCATGGCAATGTGTTGGGGGTCGGTGACGGTTTCGTTTACGCGGATGGCGTAGTACGGATGGAGTTGGGACTCCCCCCAGTCGTTCTTGGCCAACTTGCAACTGGTGATGGGAATTGTGAGAGAGCCGATTTGAATTTCAAGGAAACGATCCATAGGCTTTCCCTTTTTATTAAATTTTATTTTTATTTTTTCTAAACAGAAGTGAGTACCCCTCTATCTAGAATATTACATTTTCTTATTTTCTACTTCTCTTGTTTCTGCTTTGTTAGAATTCTTGGCGAGTTCCGAGTACCTAGTACCCTAGGAGAGATTTTTTTCTGTATCTACAACCCAGTCAGATAGAGCAGATTAGGAAATGCACTCTTTTTGTGTCTAAAAGTGGCGTTATTGAATCAGAATGGCATTTATTATCTTTATGGCAAAACTGGAAGCGTGCTTCCACTTTTATTCGGACGTTGATTCCTAGAGAAACCTTGTTTTTAATCTGCAATCGCCACTACTCTAGAGTTTACTATGGGTTGATTTCTGTATTATGTTAAATCGTAAATCGCTGATTTCGACAAAACGGACTCTGCGAATTTAGTGGATCAACTTGGATTCAAACCAAGGTATTCCCGATTATGAGTCGGGTGCATTGGGTCGCTATGCTATTGATCCTTGTGTTCAATACTTGCTGTTTATGAAAGTATAGTCAATATTTTTACATAGTACCGCAGACTGTAGGGGGATTTTAACCCCCATATCCGCATTGCGGAATGCTAGGTTTGCATCATACAGTCGCGGCCATTCCTAGGAGTGTTTGAACCAACGGTTGTCTTTGTTTGTGCTGCCGTTCATTTCCTTGATCTTGGCGAGAATCCACTTCTCGCGGCTCTTTTGGGCGGCGATGTCGGGATCGTGCGCCATGTCGGTCTTCCACATTTTGCAAGCCATTGCCAGGGCTTCTATCCTGTCGTCGTGGTCAAGGCAACCGCGTAGTCTTGTTATGCGGGTTAATTGGCGTTGCAGGGTCTTATCTGCGGCCACTGTGGGGTGCATAATGAGCCGATGCTGGTTTAGGATCGGTTCTAGGGTTTCGATGATTCTGATCTCTTTTTGACCAGATACGCGAACGGTTTCAATGCTGCATCCCCATATTTCCTCTCCTGCGTTGTCCGTATCGTTTGCGAGCCTGTTTACGGCTGGCTGGAGCAATTCGACCATCATGCCCTGCCCGAAGTTGTCTTCGACATACATGGTGTCAACATGGTGTTCTTTGGCTAGTAAAGCGATGGTTTCAATGACCTGGGAGCTGTATCCCCCCGCCATTCCGTCGATATGCAGTACCCATAGGTAACCGTTAAGATGGGCGACTACGGCGATGGCTGTTTCGTCCGTTCCCTTGCCCGATGGATCGACCCACATTCGGATGCCTGTGTAGGGTTGCCACTCCTTATCAAACATTATAGGTGCGTGGTAGCAATCGTCAACAAAGCCTAGTGAAATGATGTCCTCGCAGCGGGTAGTTTGCCCTGCTGAATTGGTCTTTCCCCAGGCTATTGAAGCGGGTGCTTTGGTCGGCTGCATAGCAAAGACTATGACATCTGATAGCCTTAGTGGAGTCTTTGTATCTTCTCCGAGTTTCCAGCGCAGAAGGTATTGCATTGAATACTTTGATCGACCCTCGGCTGATTCACGCGCCGCCATTTCCTCTTTGTTGAATCGCTCTGGCCATGCGAGTTCGCCTTCTTCCATGTCGGCGTACATATCTCCGAGCGGGCAAGATACGCCTTCTGATCCTGGGTGACTCACTGGCCATGCTTTCATGGCGTAGCCGCCGTTCATAAGGGCTTCGTATACCGTTTCTTCGTGATGGGGCGTTCCCAGATATATAATGTCCCCGCCAGGGATCAATATATTCTCAAATTCGGCCACCTGATCTTTCAAGCGGCGACGCATATCCATAGTGAGTGTGTTCTCTGAAGTTTCAATATCGTCGCCGATGACGCAAGTTGAGCGCGAGCCTGTGATCTGACCAGTGATGCCGTAGGCGCAGAATGACGGCGTTCGATCTGGCTCTGTTCCTGCAACGTCAAACATGAGTGCTGAATCGCGCGCTCCAGTTGCTCGATCTGGAACTAGGTGCTGCAAGAATCGTGCTTGCCCTAGCCACTTACGCGCTAGGTATAACGACTCCTTTGCTGCTCGCTCTGACTTTGATACATAGGTAATGCGTTCTGTTGCTGCGTTGGTGAACAACCGCCAAAGGCAATAGGCAATGGTGATCCATGTCTTTGCCGCGCCACGCCACGCCAGCACTCCGCGTCGCCTTGCACCAGTTTGTAGGTACTTGGCTATTTCGATGTGATGGCGTGGGATGGATGGCATTCCGATTTCAATCCAGAGTTGTTCTAGAAAGAATGGGAAGTCAGTCGCTAGTTTTTTTAGATACTCCTGCGTCTTATCATTCATTAGTGACCTATTGGGTCTTCTGGAAGAAACTGCGGTTGTTCCGCTTGTTGACCAAAATTAAATGGCGTGGCACTGTTGCCAGCCCTTGCATTTCCTGTCAAGTTGTAAACGCCGCCGCCGCTGCCACTGCCACCGCGATTTCCATCATTTCCACCTGTGCTTACGCCACCGTTTACTGGGCCACTTGTTGCAAGCGTGCCGCCATCTGTTGTTGTGTTGTTGTTCGACCTGCCTTCTTTGGTGCGTGAGCCGCTGTATTTTTGACCTTTAACATTTTTGGTTTTTGGGGGTGGTAAATACGCTGGTTTTTTATTGCTCTTTGCCATGATGTTTCCTTTTTAATCTGAAGTGATTAACTGCATTTTTAAAACTTTTATGCTAAGTCTTATGTACTTTTCGATCCCTTAGTTCTATTTGTATGACGGCTTACTGCGCGAAGGTTGGATCGAGCGTTGGAGCCACCATCCTTGATTGATTTCTTATGATCCACTTCTCGCGGATCACCTACCTTTAATCCCATCTCTCGTCGAGCCTGATTACGCTCGCTGCGGTTGCGTATTTGGATACCAGTACCTTGGTAGTCCCGATATTCCTTAGCATAATCTCTAGCCATTATTCATTCTCCATTGTTAAAAGTTGTGCTTCCCATTGTCGCCCGCGCTTACGGTGTGAAGGATCGCGAATTAAATCTATAATTATCATTGCTGCTCCCCATTGCGAAGTGTCGCGCCGACTCATCCACTTTGGTTGTTTCGGGCCGCAAGTTCCAACATTGGAATACCAATATGGTAATGGAATACTCTTGGTGCGCCGACATTGTGTTGGTGGCTGCGGTCTATGGGTGTGACCGCGCACGAATAATCTGTGAGCTTCGCCACCTGTGAAGTTAAAGAACTGTAGTGCTTCTAGCTCATCGGAGTTCTGCCCTGTATCAAAGCCATGTGTTAGCACTACTGGGCCAATTTCAACGCAACCTAGTTTGTCTTTGCGGTACGGAGTCCAGTGCCACTTCTTTGATTCGCTGGCGAACGGCTCTGTGTGCAAGAAGTCCGTAACGTCGCGCAATGCCCTGGGTATTCGGCGCGGGTCTTGCGATATAAGGTTGTCGTCATGGTTGCCCATGATGATTGCATTGTGAGTTTTAGTTGGGAGTACCTTACGAATTGATGCTAGGAACGCTGCGGCGTGTCTGTACTCGTCTAGAAGCGTGTGATCCGATTCGTTTGGATGAACGGATGCCGCCGCTGCCTCGAAAATGTCCCCCAGGTGAACAAAATGCGTGATCCCTTTGGTTTTAGTGAGTGTTTCGAGTAGCCATTTGTGCGTTGGCGGTGGGGTAAATGGAGAATGTGTGCAACTTATAGCTGCTATTCGCGTCATTAAGTCCCCTTGTTAGATTGCCTCTTTAATATCCTGCTTCGGTCTGAATTTTAGTCCGCGCATACTCATTTCGCTTACCAAATCGTTGAGCGGTGAATCAACTGTCTTAATTGCGTTGATGCCGTTATCCTTTAAAAAGTTACGAACGGCGTTAAAGTCTGCTGCTGTCGCCATAATCATCTTAGTTGAGCCGTCGGGTGCTATTGTTTCGCGACCATCTCGCAATACTTGGAGCATTCGCTCTGCCAATAGCCTGTGAAGTACATCACCTTCATTATTATTCAATTTAATTCCTATTTGTATGCTTTGTTATTATTTTGTCTACGCTGATAATCTGCTCCCCACGGAATAAGACCGCCGGGAGAAGATGGCACTAATTTTCCGTAAGTCCAATTAAGTAATCGCATCTGCAATAAATTCTGAAATGGCAAACTGCGTGAAAGCATCATCTTTTCAGATTTAGACTGTCCATTTACAAGCGAGTTGTAGCCGCCCTCAATCAAGTCGCGCGCCATACCGCCGGCTGGGCCGAGAGAAGCTCCGATTACATTTAGAACCTTGGCGTTGCCGGCATCAGCACGATCACGCATGGCCGCGCTGCTTGCTCCACCGTTATATTGCACCCCAAGCATCTGTGCTGGCCCAATGCCACCGGCCTCTAACAGGCCGAGGCCTCTATGTATAACACCAAGTGATCCCGCCGTAGACATACCATTATAAATGGCTCCCATTGGATTTGTTTTAAGTTGCTCAACGCTGTCTGAAAAACTTTGCTGACCAGATAGATCGCGCACCGCTGCACCAATCATCCATCCACCGATTACATGGGATGCAAACCATCCGCTGCTTAAATGAGCCGGCATTTGTGCCATAGGGCGCAAGCGTTGCGATGAATACGCAGAAAGAAATGCCTGGAATTGATTTAAGATACGAAGCGCGGGGTATTTGTCCTCATAGAGAGGTCTGTTCATAACTCCAGGCGCAATATTATAATAATGGCGAGCCGCACTTTGTACTCCAACATTGATTCTCTGAAACACGCCTGGATTTGTAATTGCACCATCAAAGAAGTCCATATAAATAGGACGGAGATCGGAAACAAATGTACTAATTGGTGATGCTGATGCCGCCTCGTTCCCACTGAAATAAGTTCCCCGCTGGTGCATTTCGTTCACTACATAATCAACATTTGAAGCATTGATTCCTAACTTGGATAGACGACCTATTGAATAAGTATCAAGACCAAGCTTCGCAGCTTCAATTCGTATCGCAGATTCAGTAGCTCCAGTTCCAGCTGCCGCAACTGCTTGATATAGTTTCCTGGCTCCATTGGCCGCTTCGTGCCACGCCATTAAAGACGATGCGTTTCTAGTAAAAGCATTTAGGTGGTCTAGTCCTGTATAGCGTAAGAGTCTGCTAGTTGTTCCGTCTAGCACCCAATCAATTACTTCTGTTGCATTCTTAACTGCTCCCTGTCCAAATCCGCGCCCAACATCCCTAAGGGGTCGCTTTGATTTAAGAGTCAACATATCACCAAACATGGCCATGCCTTCAAGTGCCGCTCTGCGCTGAATTTTTGGAAGCGTATCTATAAACGGAACAAACGAAAGAAGGGAATATCCCAATCGAGAAACATTCCCAGGCCGCATTGATTCAAACGCCAAACTGTTTGCGTCCAGTAGGTTTGGGATAGCCATAGAACCACCCTTTACAACCATTGCAATGCGCTGAACATTTCGTGAAATCCACGGCTGTATTTCGCCACGCTCAATATTGTCTACAAAGTGTGTCTGCCCAATGAGCGACTTAATCTTTGCTTCAATAGGAACCAGCTGCTTTCTAATTATTTCTTTATTAAATCCGGCAACTACCTTTGGCTTATCTGCAAGTCTTGATCCAAGAGAATCCCATGCGCTTCTAAAATCAGATATCCCCTGCAACAACTCCTGTGAGTTTGTAGGTTTTCTTAATGCGCCTGTTTCCGGATCGCGGAAAAATAGTCCTACGCTCTTGTTGTTTTGTAACGATTGCGAAACGGAAATTTCGCCGTCAATTTGTGCGGAATATCTACGCAAAACCGACTCCATGTTTTGTTCCGTAAATGGAAGAAGTTCATCAACAAGCCCACCGAAAAATACGCGACGCTTTAAATTATCCGGAGTAGAAACGGCAGTGCTAATAGCATTGCGTTCATTTTTTCCTACCCCCAAATTCTCGCCAAGCATTCCATCTATTGTTCTATCTGCGGCCTCATTCCAAATCACCCTTTGTGCTTGCTGATATTCGGCGTGAAGTTCCGGACTTGATTTAAGTAGCCCCTTGGGGTCTGGCAGGAAATCTAACTCTTGTGCTTCTAGTGCCGCCTTAAATTCTGCGGCAGTCATATTGACTTTCATTTTGGAAGTATCAAATTTAGATTCAGTAGTAAGCCAATTTATGATGCGTGATCTACTTTCGTTTGTGCGCGCGCCGCTAACTGGGTCTTTGGCAAAAAGTTTCTTTTGATCTTTCCATAGCTTTGTCATCGCTTCTATGGTTGTTTGATTTTGATGAGTGAGAGAATTTTGATATTCAAATTGCTTAACGAACGCTTCGCGCGCCGCTATTCGGTCAAGGCCGACACGCTCCTTGTTAAACATATGTGGTACAAAATAATCTCCAGTAAAAGCATCATCGGGAATCATTTTTAGTTTTTTAAGAGTAACGCCATAGTCTTTCCACCAGCCTTCTAAATTTGTAACTATGCTGTTTACGCCTGGGCTAAGAGCGGGATCGCCTACTACCGCTTGTCCAGTTAAATTCTTATGGAGCCGTTCGCGCCTGTACATTTCAAAAATTGCTGAAGTAAGTTCTGCTTGGGTTGGCGCGCGTTTTTCGGCTTTTAAGAAATCTCCAATAATGCTGTTGCGTAACTGTCGTGCTGAATTATCACGATAATTGCTTATGTCTTCAGCATTGTGTGAAATTTCACCACTAAGTTTTGCGTCTTTGTTCGTTAGTTCTGAAGTGGTGAATAGAGAATCAATTAGTTCGTTAAACACTCCACCAGCCGCTCGTCGCGCCGCGCCGTCTGGGCCTGTCCACATAGACAACTTTGCGTTTACACCGTCTAGTAGGTTAAACAAGTTGAGTACGGAAGGCTGGAATCCTGGCTCTAAGGCTCTGTCGCGTCCCAGCTCAAGAAGCTTATTAACAGTTTCCCAGTGGTCATAATGACTTTGATTTGGGTGATCGACAATCTCAAATTGCTTTCCTTCGCCCCTATATATTTCTCGCATCTCTGCGATTTGCTTTTTCATTGCCTTGCGAACGTGCTTGAAAACTGGTAGATATAGAGTTTCGTTGCCATGACCAGTATCGTGAACAATTCCATTTTGTGCATCATCTATGAAGCCTTGAAGTGATGCTTCGTTGGCTTGAGCATCATCGCCAATTCCTCGCGTACCCTTGGATGTTTCAGCCAATGATTGGGTTGCGCCTTCTTCATATACGCCAACCTTTGCAGACTTCAAATGTGCTATTTGAGTATCTAGAAAGGCCGTTCTTCCTTTAATTGCAAGGCCGCGAAGTGTTGGAGAGCGCATTGCAGCTGCGTCTAGGTAGCCAATCGAATGTGCTATTCCCGAAACAGTGCCAAACATCGCCATTCCCATTCCCGCGCCTTCTAGTATTTTCTTTGCGTCATCTTGAAAGCCAGGAAGATTGTCAATATTGTTTGTTGCATAATTAAATAAAGCGTTGTTAGCAGCGGTATATGAGCCACCTATAAGTGCGCCCTTGGCCATAGATATTGCCGTACCAGCCAGCGCGCCGCGCACGCCGCCAAACACGGTCTTGGCTGCAAGAACCCCCGCTATGCTGCGTGATGCAAGTGCTGTTTGTCTTATGGCATTTACTGCACCGCCAACAGGAATATAGTTAAGCGGATCAGCTACCATTACTGGAAGCGATGCAATAAGGTGATGAGCTGTTCCCCAATTCTCTGTGTAGGCAGCAAGTTCTTCCTGGCGTGTTCGTATCTCGCTGGTCGTATCCAAAAGATCATTAAGTTCTGATTTCGGCATATTCCATCTTAAATATCCGTTTTCAGCAAGAGAAGTTAAATCGTTTCTAAGCTGCGGCGTGGCGCGCTCGAACTGATATTGAAAACTTTCTTTAGTTACCAGCTCTTTATCATCAGATACTAAAGTATTATCGCCGCCAAATAAATTTGATATGTAGCTATATGCGCCAGTGATAAGTGGATCGGTAACAGAACGAATTGCTTGAACACTGCCAAGTGTTTGATAAGTGTTACCTAGATACCCCCAGTAAGTTCCATCTGGATGTTTGGGAGCTTCATTATCCATATCCGATTGAGATTTCACAAAGTCGGCGGCTGAACGATCAGCAACACCCAGGACACGCATTTGAGAATACTTATCAGAAAAGTTTACTTCTGGCATTAAATTTTACTCTTTCCGAAATTACGATTTGACGTTTCTTCGTGTCGAGTTTTTTTCGCATTACTAATTGAGTTTTCAATCTTTTGTTCAAATACTGAAAGCTCGCTTGGCTTTGATTTCGTGTCTTCTTCGGGAAGTTCAAATAAGTGATAGGTGTTTTTACCTTGCTTATCTTTTTGTATAACACTTACCAGCAAATTTCCACTTACTTTGTCTGCGCCTACTGGAAGAATTTCTACAACATTAGTTGGGTCAACTTTTGCTTTTGATAATTCAAGCTCTATTCGATGGTTCAATGTATTAGAATCAACTCCGCTGGCCGTCAGAAATGATTCTTTCATTAACCCATACGCATTTCCGTTGTATTTAACTGCGTAGTATTCTCCAGCTACCTTTTGAGCGGCTTTCTCAACAATCGCACCATATTCTGAAGAAGCGACCTCGTTCGTGCTACTGGCAACCATAGATACCGCCTCTGCCATTACCTCGTCCATCAGTTGAGGGGAAAGGCTTTCAAAATTATTTCCAGCTTTATCTGTGAGGCTTCCAGAAAACCAATGTGATTTCATAGACTCCATTGCCGCCGGCAAATTGGAATCCAAGCCTTTCATAAATAATGATCTATCTGCCAACGGAATTCTATTTATTGCAAGTGCTTCCATTTGCGAACTAACCGGCGTGTAATTTTTTGCGCTATTTGCATTGCCCATCAAAGTAAGCGAAACCATTTTCATGCTTTCGGGACTTAGTGTTCCATCTGGCTTGAACTTAAGTTGGTCTTTTAAATTCAAAAAAGTTTGATATGCAGCAACCTTGTTTGGCGAATCAGCAAGAGTAGAATCAAAATCTACCTTAACATTGTGTGCAACAATGGTAGCCATAGCGTTGATCGCTGTTTCGTTATTTGGCCCTGGAGCTGAAAGTATGTCGGAAGTTAAAGAAGTAATTGTTTCTTTGGGAACCATAGCGTTGGTTTGTAACGCTATGGGAATAACTTGCATATAGTTTTCTGGTTCGATTCCAGCCTTGTTTAAATTTGCAGAATTTAGACTAACCCTTCCGTGCATTAAATCATATTGAACATCCTGTGATTTAATTGCAGAAAATGATCCCTTTAATGCAGCCATACCTTTTTCGTAAGCATCTATTGATAACGCGCCAGTTTTTTGATTCCATATAGGAGCCGCATCATTAAAAATAGAATGCCTGTAAACAAGATTTTCCGCTGCAAGCTGTGGAGAAATTGTTCCCTTAATTGTGGCAGAAATGACTTGATCTATTTCTTGAACTTCTGATTTTTGAACAATGTTTTTTGAAATACTGTCAAATTCGTTTCGCTGTTGTTCGTTCATCGAAGCAACGTATGGAATCATTTCCGACATGGTTTGTCTTGTTGATCCAGGGCCAGCAAGATATTGATTTCCAGCATCAATCATCCGATTACCTGGAACGCCTACTCCACCCATACCATCCATGTAATCCGAAAGCGAACTAGATTTTTTTAGTTGATCCTGTACGTTAGCTGTAATAGTATTTTCTCTGGTATTGCGCGCCGATGCCGATGCCGTTTGATATTCTAAAGTCAGCGAATTTTCGTAAGTGGCCCTGTCTTCTGGGGACATAGAGCTTAATACTTTTGATAATATTTCTGGCTTATTATTTACCGCAGCATTTTGAACTATGGCTGGAAGAACACGACTAAGAATATATTCATGTGGTTTATTTGTATATTTAGACATTTCATCTACTGATAAGTCTGTTGTTTCAAATGAAGAAACTACGGCTTGTAGACTTTCGTTTTCTGATTCTGTCTTGCGAGCTTTTACTGCTGGCTCTATTGAAGAAGATAAGTTAGTTACAACTAAATTTTTTGCGTCCTCTATTGCATTTGGATTTGTAACACCCTGGGTTTTGAGTGAACTTAAAAATGCTGTAGTTCTTGATTCTATGAATGCCTGGGGACTTTCAGAAGCCGATTTTAAAGTATCGTTCCAGCCTTTTGAATTTTGTTCTAAAGTAAATTCTGATTGAAACCGCTTGGTAAGTAGATTTGTCTTCCTATTATCTTCAACAATTTTCTCGTTTGCTAACTGTCTAGCATCAACTTTTGCACTAGCAAATTGACGTGCCAATCCCATTTGCACTTCAGCTCGTAAATTTTGCCGTACTAATGGATCAGTGATTCCTTCAAGATACGGAGCCGTTTTGTTTGCTGCCCAGGCTCCAGGATTCTTGTTTGCTTCTGTTGCATCGAATCCAACAAGAATGTCATTTGCTTGATCTTCCTTGAATTTATTTAGCGCGTTTGCTGCAATTTGTGCTTGTTGTTGCCTCTCTTGCGCTTGTTGTTGAAGTTCAACACGAACTTTGTAATCCTGGTCGTTTTTAACACCAGCAAAAAATGAACCTTGTTGTTGAGAAAAAGCACCAAATGTATTTATAGCTTCTAGGGCTTGCTTGAGCGTATTTGCACTTTCGTAGTCTGGGACTGGCATTACCAAGGGTGCAAGTGCGCCTACGGCTGGTGCGCTGATCTGCTGTATCTGCTGCATCTGCGTGTTGTCGCTGACAGTTCCTACTTGGTTCTTGCCTCTGGACATTTGCGCTTGCATTGCCATTGCTGCCGCTGCTTGGAAATTACTCATTGTCCGTTACTCCATGTTGAAAGGCCTCTTATGCCCTGTGCGATGCTGATGCCTGTCCCCATTCCGCTTATGCCGCCTTGCAGTGATGCAAGCGGAACATTACCCATACGGTTGTTGTATTCGTTGATTTGGTTCTTGTATTGATTGATTGCAGTTGTGTAATTCTGGTTTTGGTTGAATATGGATTCTTGATACTGCATCGTTGATTGCATATATGACCTTGCTATGTTTACATTGAGGTTCTTTGCACTCTTTAGATTGTCGTTTTCAATTTGATCCATGAGGTCTTGCTTTGACCCACTCATTGCTGCGCCGCTGTCGGCTTGCATTGCGCGATAGGTTCCCATTACCCTGGCTCCGCGCCGTCCCTCGGCTTGCTCTGCTTGCATTGCCTGTTCTGACATTGAGTTTCGGTTGAACTCAAACGCACTCTTGTTTAACGCCAGGCGGCCAATGTTCTGATGCGTGTATTGAGCCATCTGCTGATACGCGATTGTTTGCGCGTTGATGTTCGCCACATTGATGTCGGATTGCATCTTTCCAGCAATGAATGAATTAAGCATTCCAAACGCGCTAGATATTCCGAATCCAGCACCTAGCATTCCCGCCGATGCTCCGCTCATCCCTGCCGATGCCGCGCTGATTCCTGTTGCCGCTGATCCCTCGGCCATGCTTGAACCAACAAATGTGCCTGGATAATTAAAGTCGCTGCTCATTCGATACCCCCAGTTGTTACTTTTCCGTGATATTCGATGCTTGTAATTGTTACTGGCTTTGTGCTATTTGTTGAAATTGAGATAACTAGGTCTTCTGTTTTGCCTGTTGTATATGCCTTTAACTTGCCAGACTTATTTACGATTTCGTCTTGGCTTGTTGCAAAGCTTGTGACTCGCGGAATTGCATTTTTATTTTCTGCTTTAATCGAATAATTTCCGCTGTCTTTATGATCTATTACTGTGTTTGATATTTCGATTATTGGCGAAATTTTAGAATTGCCCTGTTGATCTTTTTCGTAAACTCTACTTAGAACGATATTAAAATCAATTTTTCGTCCTAGCACTACTGTTACATACGAATTTGGATCGGCTCCGTATTGTTGTCCTGCCCAGACCGCTCCAAAATCTACTGTTACGCTAGTTCCATTATTGTTTGTAACTGGTACTTCAGTGTAAGCCAGACTACTAGGATTTGTAATTATTACTGCTGTGTCTATTGTTTTATCTTCATAAGGCAATGCAAATGTAATGATTGAATCATATTGACCTGACACTGTTCCATATTTAGTATTGAATACATGGCGGTGATCCATACGCGGCTGAATTTCCCAATACTTAGGTGGTTCTGGCTTTTGCGTAAGTGGCATTGACTCAATTACTATTGATATTGCGTTGCTTGCTTTTTGATGATTTCTGGCAATAAAAACAGTGTCATCTACTACTTTTATATCTTGAATTATGTCAGTTTTGAAATCATATATTGACCATGCTGATTGCAGCAATTCATCATTTTTTGTAAACTGCTTGTAAACATATACTGGTGCTGATTTTCCGTATTCATCGAATGTAATTGTGTCGTTATCTAATATGTCTATATCCATATCCGCACCTGGTGCTGTTTGCAGATTCCATGTGCTTGGACTACTCCAGTTGCCGCCGCCTCTATTTGCAGAACTGATTGTTTCACCATAATATTGGAGTAATGGATTTTTTGGCAGGATCATAACTGTCGAGTTATTATCGCTCGATGTCATGCTCTTAACATTTTTTGGTATTAAATCATAAACATGATTCGTAATTTCAGTTGCCTTATTTGTTAATGCAAACTCATCGTAGTTATATTCCCAAACTGGAGTGAGTGTTTCTCTTGATCCGCAGAAGTAAGACTTGAATCCAACCGAAGTTGGCCTTACTGCACTTGTTGCTATTGCTGTTGCTGGCGTGAATGTTGCTGTTTCAGCCGAGAATAGTTCGCCGCCACCCATATCGAATTGTCTTCCACCTTGCGTTAGTAACAGTAATCCTTTACGAAATGGAACTACAAAATCTATTTTGCTTACGGTTTCTGCTCCGATTTGAAGACTGATTGCGTCTGCTGGGTCAATTTGATCTGCTCTAGTTCGATAGAAATTCCATAGATCGTCTGGCTGGCTAAAGACCATCCATTCTTCCATTGCTAGACCAATTCGGCCACGGTGATAAACCATGTCGCTAATTCTGTATCCCTTGATAAAAGGCTCTGGTGCTAGTGGCTGTTGATCTCTTGTTTTAATTAGTGCTTGTGCGCTGTTTGTTGCATACATTGTGTACAAGTTATTTCCATACAGCAAAAATATTGTATATTTATTATCTACTTTTATTACTTGAACGGCTCCAGGCAAGGCCATAGAAGTTTGTAGTGATGTTTGAAGTGCTGCTGCTGTTATGTCCCACGCAAGCCCACTTACTGTTATAAGAGAAGTGGACTTACTTTTTTTATAAGAATATCCCCATGTACCTGTCGTTATAGTTACTGTAATTTCCATTACATTGTGTGTATTTAAATTTAATGGAATTTCTGGGCGCGATAATGTAAATATTGGTGGAACTACTGAAGTTCTTTTTAACTCGCATGGCATTGATGTTGCTGTTATTTGTGTATACGGCACATCAGTTGGGTCACTACTGTAATTTATTGGGTCCATAACATAAGTATGCTTTTTTTTGTTGCATATATATGTCGTATCTGTAATCGTTAAGAAACATAAATCATCTGCTTCTGTATATGTTTCTACTGGATATCCGATTTTATCTGGACTATTTTGTTCGTATTCTCCCTTAGTGTATTTCAAGTAGTCTTTTGCATTATTTACCGCATATCCAGTAGTTGTATCTAATTTTGCAACTGTTCCTATTACTTCCAAGGTAGTTGCTGATGCTTCACTACTTACAAAAGTTGCAGTCATTACTGACTGAACTGGGTATTCATCGTTTATATCAATTATTAGTACGCCTGGAGTTATTAGATCGTTGTATACGGTTGCTACTCCTGCTCCTAATGCCGCATCGAGTGCTGTTTGAGCATACGCCGCGCTTCCCCCGCCCCCTAAATATGGTTGGTTTCCGGAAGCACCAGGCACGGAATAGTTGATTGTTGCAGTTGTTATTGATCCAAAAGTAAGCTTGTATTGTGTAAATTTTGGATATGGATTAGCTGCTGTAAGTAATGGTAAAGTTTGATTTATACAGACATATTGTCTTCGGTTTCTTGGGTTATTGACTTGAACAACGTTTAATTTCATAAACCCATCGGAACCTTTGCCGTACACAATTACATATTCTTCATTGTCGTCGCGCTCAATTTTGTGCATTCGGATATTGCTGGCCAGCGTTCCATTTGGAATTTCAATGTGGTGGCGTGATCCAGGTCGCGTAGTTGCTCCGTCGATGATGCTGAATAGAACATTTTCTGCATCGGCTACCTGATTTGGAAACCTTACGCTGGGTGCTTGCCTTGATATCCCATTGTGCAGCGACGAAATATGCTGCTCAAAGCGTTTTGTTGCCATATTTTATTGTTGTTGTTGCTGACCTGGTGGAGCGAACAGTTGCTTCGATGGGAATAGTCCCCCTCGTGGCTGTAGAGAATCTGTTGTTGCTATTTCCTGGCTCAAGTAAGCGTCTGTAATTTGACCGCCAACCATTCTGCGAGCAAAGCGTTGTGCCGCGTGTTGCACAATTTCTTCTTGCAAGATGTGTTCAAGCGTTTCAAACGCTAAAAGTTCTGCAATATCTAAAAATACTTGATTGGTACTTCCAAAGTTTACTGTTCCATTATCTGCATCGTATGCCTGGGTTCCTCTTAACACAATACTTCGGTGTGAATCTGGGCCAGTGCCTTTAATTCTTATTGTTGTTGATGGAAGTGCTTGCCCAATGGAAATGATATATTCTGTTCCACTCCATACTGGAGTAATTTTTGCTGCCTTGCGTGTGTTACATGGCCATCCCATTGCACAAAAATACCGTGTTGATTCATTTACATATCGTTCAGCATCCGCTGCCATACTTATGCCGTTGGTATCGGTAGCGACAACTCTGAATTCGTTTATTGCACTCAAGCATGAATTTACTGCTTCTAACATTGTTATAGCCATTACGATGTACTCCTATCAATCATTTTTGGTCTTCCTCTAAGTTGATTCATTTCGCTTGTGTCAAGCAAATTTATATCTGCCTGGTCATTGTCTTCACGCTTGCATTCAACCCAACGCTTTGCAATTTCTTCTTTGAGCATTGAATCTAATGCTTGATCTTTTTTCCAGTATCGGTTGAATGCGAACGCTGCTTCAGAAACAATGTATGCCGCAAATGTTTCTGGAAGGTCTGTCCATCCCACTCTTATATAATAATCAACATATATATCTGTGGTAAATGTCGCTGTATTGTCATCCGAATTAAACAAGTTTCCACCTTGAACAGTTATGTTTATATTTGAGCTTTCTCCGCTGGTATCTATTCGGAAACAATCTGGTTTTGCTATTACCCCCCCGATTGGCGAGAGTTTTACATTGCTGCGCTTATTAAAATTCCATCCTCTACTTTGACACGCAATATCTGCGTCATCTAGGAACCGTGAAGCCCATGTTTCTGGATTGTTTGATGAAGCAATAGCGGAGTTGTTTATTTGCATATGCAAATGCCCTATCCGTCGTAATACATTGTTTATTGCATCGGCTCTTATCATGCTGCACCAAGCGTTGATATTTGAGCGGCTTGTTGGTCTACGATTTGTTTTAGTTCTTGAATTGCTTTAACTAGAATTGGGATCATTGAATCGCTGTTGTATCGCAACTTATTTTCATCCGTGTTATCAATGATTACTGGCTCTTGGCCTTCTAGTGCCAATATCTCTTGTGCCTTGAATCCGTATCGGACTCGTCCAGTTGCAATTTCTGTTTCGCGCGATTCTTTGAATTGATATTGAAGTGGATTTAATTGATTTACGAAACTTAATCCGTGTGGGACACTTTGAAAGTTTATTTTGTCGCGCTGGTCTGATGCCGTTGTCCAAGGAACTTGTATATAAGCTTGACTTGTTGATGTACTTCCAATTGAAATATAATTAGGTGTAGCTGTGCTTAATTGTGGTATGTCAAATGCTGGTGACCATACCGATGCTGCCGTATATCCACCAATTTGGACATTTCCCCCGCCAGTAAGTAGTCCATTTAGCGTGTTGCTTCCAATTCCAACATTTCCCTTGCCTGTCGTGATAGTGGCTCCACTCATGCTTCCAATGCAAGTGTTGTGCTGGCCACTCGTATTTGCTGCTAGGGCTGAACTGCCTACTGCTGTCGATGATGCCCCTGTATTTACGTTGAGAGCCTGGTAGCCAACTGCCGTTGTTGTTGCTTGTCCACCCGCTCCAGGGCCAACTGTAATTCCATTTACAGTTATCTTTGTTGCTACTACTAAATTGCTATTAACTGTTGCCGTTCCGCTTACTAATAGCGTTGAGGATAAAGTTGTTGCTCCAGTTACCGCCAGCGTTGTTCCAATTACTCCAGCCGCCGATGTTGTAATTGAACCATTTGTCGTAATTGGGCTTGCAAAAATAACTGGTGCGCCAGCTGTTCGCGCTGTAATGTTTGTAACTTTTAGCGTACTCATTTATTTTCCTTTGCTACATAAGATGGCGGTACGCAGTACCAGCCTTCTTTGATTTGAACTTTGTTGTCAGATAGTCGCCATTCTCCATCTTGGAGCGTGTAGACCTGTGTTTCACAATTCGGGCCAACTCTAATTGGGCTTGCTTCGCTTACTAGCACTGTCCTGTTGCATCCGCTCATATTCAGCGATGCGATTAGCAGCGCGTTGTAGATCGTCATGCTTTTCTTGTGCGTCAATAGCAAGTTTGCCTTTCGCTCCGTTGGCGTTGAGCCACGCGAACAAAGAGTTAAAAAACCCTGTGATGATTTCACGGATCACTTTGCTGCAATGTCTTTGCTGGACTTGTCGTTGTCGCGAGCGCAGAGCAAGCCTACGCCAGCGATTACTGCGGCCACCAACGCGCCAATGTCAATGTTGGTTGCATCGTCACCGTCCGTAAGTGCTTTGATTGCTGCGCCTACTGCTACCAAAATTGCTGCGATACCCGCACCAGTTGTTTTCCATGATTTGTTATTAAGATTCATTTTTTTCCTTTATGACCATACGGTTGTTGCGATTAAAGTTACTGCTGTACCTATTGTCCACGCATTATTTCCATTTCGATATACGACAATCCAGATTGATGTTGTTTTACTTGAGATTGGAAGTGAAATAGCTGCTTGTGTGTAGGTCGTCATGGTTGCAGCGTGTTTTCTTGGGTTAGGAAGATTGATTACTCCTATTAATTTTGGTAAATCCGCTCCTGATATAATTATTTGGTTGCCTGGGGTTACGGTGCTGTTTGTTGGGTCTTCGGAAAATACCATCGCGCACAGCTGATCGTCGGCTACCCCTGTTCCGTTAATATGGACGGTTAAACTCGATAGAATTCCAGAACTATTGGCTACTCTTACTGCATTTGTTACTTCATGTCTTGATATTGTATATAAATCGTTAGTAGATATATTGATGGATTGTGTCGGAGATACAAACTTATTTATAATTGTTGGGTCATTTGATGCCATTTAATTCCTTATTTGTGATCCAGTTGCCCTTCGATACGCTGAATGCGCTGCGAGTGCGCTTCGATTGTTGCGTCCATTCGTTCTAACATTCGTAGTGATTGAACCCAGCAACTCACCATTATGCCTGTGACTGTAAGTACCAGGGTGATGAGTCCTAGCCAATCCTTAAAACTAAGCGAAACGGTTTTTCCATTATCCATTGTCATGTTGTTTATTTTCAAATAGAAAGGGAGTGGCGACGCAAATACGCCACTCCCTTTAATTCAATTTGACTTCTAAACTCAAGACTCTGAAATAGTGATAGAGCCAGCCGACCACGGACAGAGGAAATCCATGCCGCACATGATTTGTGCCTTCATAAACTTCGTGTTGCGTCGCTGATCGTCTTCCATGTGTGTCTGGAGTCCGCTCGCTTGCACCATACCGATTGCTGGCGAACCAGTGTCGGCACTGCACAACGCTATTGCTACTGGCTTCTTGTTAGTAGTACCCCCAGTAAATACGCCTTGATATTTACCGCCTGTACCAGCCGCTCCGCTGTATGCCGTAATTGCATTTTGGCCTGTCAATGAAGCTCCTGACAAGTCTGCGCTTGGCATATTGTTGGTTACAACAATCTTAAAGCCTTCCAAATTACCAATGACGCGAGTAGCAACGTCTGATGCGTCGCTGCTGCTTTCATTGTTGTATGCCGATGGCATAACTGGACTTGCTGTTACTGTGCTACCTGTTGAACTCCAGCTTGTTTCAAATCGCAATGCGGTTTTGATTGCTGGTGTAATGAACAAGTAACGGCTACCGTCTGGCACACTTTCTTCGTCGAACTTTTGGCAAAGAGCCGCAAGATCGGCACGGAACTTATATGCACCTTCTGGACTTGCTGGGTACACAGTTGAGATACTACCATTACTGCTTGCTACTGCTCGATTTACATTGAATCCAGCCGAGTAAACATCACCAGAAGTTACTTGTTGCGCTGCAAGAGAAGCTTTTGTTGCAAGAATTGCCATTTTTGCATCAAGAGTTTTTGCCAAATTACGACCAAGTTTGGTAGCGAACGGTGCAAGAACATCAAAATGAGCGATATTCAAGTCGGTGAACGGAACATCCAAACCGTTTACCAGGTACTCGTCAGCGGTGATGGTCTTGTAGAACATTTGAATGCGCTTAACGTTTGTGCCTTGAGAGGCTTGTTCGTTAATGAATGTGCCTGGAACATGGTATGTACCCACTGGGTCTTTTCCAATGATTGGCCATTGTGCGCTTGCTGCACCTGTAAGTTGTTTAACAGACATAAAAGAATTAGAGCGATCATAAAACACTGCCGCCGTATTGAAGGACTCCAAGACCATGCCACTGAAAATTGTCAGTGCCATATCGTTGGTATTGGTGCTTGCGTTTGTTGAAAGTAATGTACGTTCAAAATTTCCACTCATCGTTGCCATAGTGATTTCTCCTTTAGAGAATTGTTTGTTTAGTGAGATATTTATTAGACACGGTGACTTGAGGTATCTATGTTTTTTATGGGTCGCTTTCGCGGGTATCCATTATTTACATAGGCTGTAGTCGAAAAGACACACTTCGCTGTTAAGCGAAGCAGTCCACACAAGGAATAGCCCTACCAGTGCGCGAACACTGGCAAGGCCGCAGGAGCTTATTGGCTCGTTTCAATCTTCAATGATGGTGTCCCCGACTTGGGGCTGACCGATTTTGAGGTGGTTGAGAGTTGAGCGATTTGTTCCCGTAGTTTTTTATTTTCAGTTTCCAGACTTGCGATTTCAGCATCTTCTGCTGCTGTCTTTGGCTGATTTGTATTTTTAATTGCTTCACAAGCTTTATCAAATGCTTCTTGCATATTGCTGCCGCTCATTCTGATCCATGTCTTACCTGTTTTGGAATCTACTATTCCTACCGTGTCTACTCCGTTTTCTAAACTTACGGCGACTAGGCTTCCAACACTATTTATCAATCGTTCTTGTTCTATGCTTGCTACGATCATTGATTCATTCCCTGCATGAAATTTTTAGGTGTGCTTGCCAACCTACGACGAGTAGATTCATCCACATACCCCTGCTTCCGAACCATACTCATTGCTCGAACTACTTCGTTGACGCTTCCGTAGCCCTGTGCTTCGCTTGGTGGGGTCATGCCCTGGACGAGTGGCCGCGTATTACCGCTACCTACTGCTTGCGTATGAAGGAATGATAGTTCTCGCATTGCGCTAACCGCTGTCTGCGGGTTATTCAACTTCTGGTTGAACGCTTCGATTTCTGCCTTGACCATTGTCCCTGCCGCCCAGTTCAACACTGCATCCTGTTGTGTTTTGCCACCAACAACGGCTGCTACTTCTGTCTTTACCTTTTCGACCTCATGCTGCATTACTTTGATTTTGCTTGCTTCACCTTCAATCAATCGTGCGGCTAAGTCTTTGCTGATTCCTGCTTTTTCAAAGGCTTCTACTTGTGCAATATTGAGTTTGCCGTCGGTGAGATATGTCACCGTCATTTCATCAATACTCATTCCGATTCGTTGACTTAAATCGTCGAATGAAGTCAAGCCACGCTGCGAGATCATCTTCTGGGCTTCCGCGTATCCAGCTTCCAGGGCTTCTGGAGAGTCGTATTTGCCCGCCCATTTCTTTGCTTGCACCTTTTCCATTGACGCTTCGCCAGACATCTTTGTTGGCTTTGCTTCTGCTGCTGGTGGTGGTGTTACTGGCGTTTCTGGTATTGCTGCAACTAGCGGTTCTGACTTTGTTTCTTGAACGATTTCTGATTCAGACATATTTTTCTCCTGTTATGTTTATCCTGCCAAAATTGCTCTAACAATATTTCCTGCAACAAATGTATAACCATCTGTAAAGTGTCTTTTGCGTATGTTATATGCTGTAGTTGTTCCTGTAGCTGGTTGCACTGCACTCCAACTATTTATGGTCGCTACTTTTGTTGTGCCGTTATAACCTGTAATTGTAATGTAGGGTTGGTATTCTGCTGTAGGAGTAGATGGAGATGTGGTAATTCCTAGTTGAGAACCAACCCAGTAATGATCTATATTAACTGCGGCTGCGCCTGTAAACGTAATGCTTGTTGCTGTTGTCGTGGTTGCTACTGCCGCTATGGATGTAGTTGATATTAAACCACCAGACAAGTGTGCAGTAAATGTAGAAGACGTAGGTATGTTGTTGTATTGTTGGTAGTAGGAAACCCCACTTGAGTTGCCATTAACCATTTGTGAATATGGAATCAAATTTTTAACATCAACAACACACATATCAGGATTTTGTACTGCCATAGCGTTAGCAGCAATTCTTGTGTTAATTAAATCTGCATCGTAAACTCCACCAGGATTTCCAATAGTGTCGGCTGAATCTTTTTGTACTCCCACAAAAGAAACAATAGCTAAATCAGATGCAGGATAACCTAATCCACTCCATGATGTTTTGTAATGATTCCAAATAGTTTTGTGTGCGTCAGTCCATCTAGTTCCTGTTTCAGAACCATTGATTCCAGAATGTACAAATAACATTACTCGGCCTGTACCACCCGCTGCAATTTGACGTTCTCTAATTTCTTTTAAATAGAAATTAGTAGCACTTGGAGTAAGAGCATTGTATGTAGAAGCAATTTCAGTGCTGGTTGCACCTGATTGATAGCCTCGACTATGTACTGACCATCCTTTAATAGGTCTATAGATTGATTGAAAAAATAACGACACGGGGCCATTACTAAATTGTGTTCCGCTTGCATTATAACCGAAGCCTGTAGCATTGTGACCATATCCATTGGCTACAAATGTTGTTTCAGAAATGTTTCCATTTACATCTGGTTCTGCGGCATAGCCGTCAGCAGCAGTACCTATTACAAGTCTTGAAGAAGCGTTTGCGCCCTTTGCTTCAAAAACATTAGGCCAAAATTGTTGTGAGTTGTTTACTGCACTTTTGCCATACTTAACTCTTAGTATTTGACTTGTTCCGTTTACTGCAAATGGATGATCTTTTTCAATATTGCATCCAGAAGTTTTGTAAAGAAAATCTGCATTTGTACTTGAAGATATAAACAACCAATCGTTGTAGTCGTAATCTGTTGCTCCATAATTACCATAGTTGCAGAGCGTACTATTTTCATTCCAGGTATTAAAAAATGTAGCAGATGCGTCTGGAGTTCCTAACAAATCTGAAGCAGCTAAACCAGAACGATACTTTCCTGTTTTAGCAATAGTTGACATGGTTCCGCGCCATGTTGAATAAAATCTTGAAACTCCTGTCGTGCTTTGATCTACAAATGGATACAAAGGTGTGGCGTAGATAGGAAAGTTATAGCTGTTTAACGCTTCACTTAATCCTGCAAGATAACCCCAACCACCTGATATAGCTGCGCCTGTATTTGAGTCACCAATAATAATAATGTCTACCGAGTTGGTTCCTGCTTGTAAGTCTTTAAGAAAAGTGTATGGCTGTCTGCTGCCGTATACATTTGTTTGCGTTGTTGCGTTTGTTGATTGATTCAGTCGATTCAATATGTTTCGCATTAGATAGCGCACCAATATGCGCCGAATGTTGCGGCGTTAGTTGAATCTTTAAATTGGACTTGAACTAATTGTGCGCCGATCATGTCAATAAGCGCGCTGCATGGGCTTATAGATGTTGGGTCTTGTGTTGCTGGGCTGTATAGATTTGCGGATGATGTACCAGCAAGTTGAGCAATACTTGATAGATAATAGTTTGATGCTACTGCTGTTAAAGTTGCAGATGTATACCCCAGTGTAAATTCACCAAGTATTGTTGGAATCCAAAGTGTTCCATTATATGAATTCCATCCTACTACTCTCATGCCAACGCCAGTAAGTTTGGTACTGCTGGCTTGGATTGGAATTACCTTTACTAGACTTGGAAAACTGGGGAGCGTATCTAAAATAATACCCGATGTTGGTTTTGTAACCGTTGCACTGATTGCACTAAACGCTGCTGATGCTCCACCCAGATTTGCTGCCAGCAAACTTAAATTAGTCTGGCTTGTTCCTACTAAAGATGTAATTATCATTTGCCCCTTTATTGATTTGCCGCTTGTTGCGGCTGTTGCTGATTAGGATTTGAAAGCGTGTTTTCCATAACATTTCCGCTTGTCTTAATCATTTGTTGTTGTGCTAGTGCTTCGGTTTGCTGTTGCGCGGCTGCGCTGGCTTCAGCGGATAATTGTTCGTCTGTCTTGATGAGTCCTGCTTCGTAGATTCCTGATTGACGCAGAAGCGTGTCGAACAGAACTCCGATGTTGATTCGGTTGATTCCTTGTGGGCCGAACTGTCCCATCGTCGCTACCAACTGAAGTAGCTTCTGCTTGTCGTTTTCACGGCTAAGTGCAGCAAGACCTGTAAGTGCTTCGATCTCTACTGATCCTGGCGGCATAGGTGGCAATAGACGATCTTTTGTCATCTGCCACATAAGTCGCTCTACCAGTGGAACCTGTTGTGCGTCTGCTATGGGGGCGTACACGCCGCCCAATGCGCCTTCCAGTTCACTAGCGATACGCTGAACCTGGAACGCTGTAACTCGATCTCCGCGTGGCGTTGATTCACCTTCCATGAGCATTGCAGTTGCCAAGTCCTGCCGCTTCTGGGCGGCGGTCTGGAGAACTACATTGAAGTCCCCCGCCTTGTTTACAGATAGGAATGCAATGTCCTGGACTTGACCAGCCATTACGCGAGCTTCGATTACTTGGCCGCTTGGCTTGGCGAGGTCGCTTGCGCGTACCTGTGAGTTGTAATCAATGCAGGGAACAAACTTGCTTGCTAGTCCTGCGAAGTCCAGGAGTCGTTCGTGCAGTTCATTGAGTGATCGAATGTCGCCTAGATTGGTTTCTACGAAGCCACGGCCATAGTTCTCGCCGGGGGCAAGTTCATACGGCGTTGCGAAGAATGGCGATACTGGTTCTTCGGATGTAACGATGATTTTCTTATTGATCTCTTGCTCAATAACCCATGTCTTTGTCAGTGGTTGCCATTGACACCTCGTATACATTTCGATCATCCGCTTGGAAATGTCCTTTTCGAGGTCTTCTTCTTTGATCTCACTATCCATAATCACATTTTGAGGAAGACTTAGTGGGTCAATCTTCTCTTTGATAATGTGGCTGACTACTTCTTGCGAAGAATCGCGCATGGTTACATATTGATCTCTGCGGAACACTCGGATTCGATAATCGTTTGTGAGTTGCTCCAGGCAGTCGCCAGTGATTAGAATTTGCGTTAGTGCCTGTCGCTTGCGTGAACGGAACCCGCTTCTGCGTCGATTCTCTGCGCTACCCATATCCGCGCTTTCGAGCTTTGCCATCGCGAGTAACTCATAGAGTGATAGTGCTGAAGCAAATGCTTGAATCTGTGCTGGGTCTACATTCCTGCTATAGCGCATAGTTGCGGCTGGCTTGAGTTGGAAGAATGGCGTTCCCACTGGGTAGAGTGCCATGAGCAATCGGCCTTCAAGATTTGCAATGCCTCGCCCTGGAAGCGAAGTGAATGTTTCGGGCATTTTGTTAGTTTCAGTTTGCCCGATTGGTGGAAGAATCCACGGTCTTGTGAGTGCCGCGCAAGTTCGCGCTCTGTTTAGAATTGTTTGTCGTGCTGCGTCTTGTTCATTCCAATCTTTACCTATTGTGGATTCGTTCATGTTCCTGTAGAGATTTGAACCCCTGTACCGCCGATATATCCGCTACCGCTTGTTTTATTTCCTCGGCTTCTTTGAGTGCGTTTAGCGTCAATAAGTGATTGTAATTGCGCTTTTTCTGTTGAAGCAAGTGACATTCGCGCATTGTTATTTTGACGGTCTACTTCTGCAACTTTATTTGCCGCAATAAGTTGTTCGTCAAGAACTTTTTGTCGTGCTTCTGCATCTTTTTGAGCTTGCGTTTGTGCTGGTGCGCCGCTACCGCCGCCGCCGCCGCCAAACCGTCGAATATTGTTTTCAAAACTCATTGCTTGTTCCTTTTAATTAGATAATTATGTAGTTGCGTTGGGCTGTATATCCGTCTCGGAATTACAACCCCACCAGTTTTCAATGCTTTTTTAATTACATCAACACATGATTCTTTGGGGCATACATATCCATAACTGAATACTCGTACCCAACAATAAATCCATATTTGTAACCAAACCAAATTGTAACTTCCAGGAAGTTTTTTTCTTTGAATTGATTTAATTTCAATTTGATTTGGCGTTTCAATTTCAAGGACAGTTACTATATCTGTTGTTTTATTAAAATCATTTATGTCGTGTATTTTAATAGAATTGAATAGCGTTTCTAAAACAACTGATTCATTACCTATGGCGCAATGCGATATATGTCCACTTATTATTCTAATTACATACGATATGAATATGTATCCCACTACTTTGTAATGGCGAGTAAGCATTTCATATTGCCACGCCAGATCGTGCTTGAAGAAGTTTTTCTTGAGTTTAATTCCTGATAGAAAATAAACTTTAGTAATCATAGGTTTGGGATGCTTATATCTGTCCCGCTATAATCTTGGCTAATACCGCTAAATGGGTCTACAATCGTAGAATTGCGTGTTGTTTTTGTTTTTAACTGTCGTCGCAATTTCTCAATATCTGCATTACTTGCATCTGATTGTTGCAACTGAAGATAGGCATTATCTTTGTTCAGCTGGTTTGTTGTGTTTACCGCTTCTTGTTTCTGAATACGGCTTTGTTCTTCTGCTGCGGCTGCTGCTTGTGCTGCGGCTGCTGCCTGTCTTGATTGCGCTCCCTTGGCTGCTTGGGCTGCTTGATTCGATGAGATTGCTCCAGCACCAGCGGTTGCCGCTGCGCTTGCCGCCATCATAATTCCGATCATAAGTACGTCATCTATTCCAAAGATTGCTAGAAAGTGCATCACATTGCCCCCTTGGACTTGGCCAGATAGATAAGTTCCTCAACTACTGAACGGCGAGCGCATTGCCAATTCACCATATCTCGCGCTGATTCTGAAATCGGGCCATTTATTTCGATTGGCAAAATGGCTCGATCTAGTGCGCGAATGAGTTCGACTACGGTTCCTGGCAGCACCTCTGGATATTGAGTTTCCCTACTTGCCACCTCGTTTTCGGATTTCATTCATATAGGGCAGATTAGGAAAAGAAGTATTCTGAATTGTATACTCCTTCTAAATCTAGGTCGCCTGTTTCGGGGAGCGGTGGCAAAACCACTGAATACTTGGTTTGCCAGTATTCCCGCATTTGCTCTAGGTGTGGCGTGGAGTGCAGTTTCACGAACTCGTCCCTAAGAATAAATGATAGTTGTGGCACGGTGGCGGCGTGAGTCCAGTATGAATCATGGACTGCTGCGTATTCAATACCCTGTTTCTGGCACTCAATAGCCGTGTGGATCATGTGGCTGGCATCGGCCGCGTGAACGACATTAGGACTGATTCCGTTTCGGTTGCGCCCAATATGTTGCCGTCCCGCCTCGTTGGGAATCTGCAAGTGGATGGTGTTTAGGTGGGTCTTTACTGTGATTTTCTTGAGCGACCAATACGGCTGCACTACTGGAAAGCCCATAGGCGATACCCATTCGATTACTCGGTTTGGGTCTTCGTTGAGAATCTGCTTAGTGGCTTCTCGTAACCATTTCATAATGCCACTTCCCGCTCTGCATTGAACTCCGATGGCTTCCATTACTATTCCAGCGAGCCAATGTGCTGCTTTTGCTGCTTCTTCCTTTGGCATACCGTTCTCTATTAGTCGTGGCTGCATCTGATCTCGTGCGCCGGTGCGTGTGCATCCATATACAGAAGTCATTACTGGCTGCTTAACTACCTTTCGTGCCTTGTTCACGCCACAAGTGACGCAATAAGGCATTAGTTGTTTGGCGATTGGGTCACCTAGACAAGCCAGGTCTTCAATCATGCGCTGAACGACGATTGCAACATCTGTATATATGTCTTTTGGTGCATCGCTTTTCCCTAGGTTTACGGATTCGCCGCCAATGCGGTCTAAGCCCATTGCTGATAGGTGCTGAAGTCCGTTTGCCGTGCCGTCGAGCTTAATCGGGAGCCGACTCCCGATTTTGCTATCGCACAATCCCATGCAAGCTTGTAAGAACTGGAACGGATCATCCGCTTTCATCCAACCATCGTGTTTGAATGGGTCGCTGGCAAACTTTTCTATTGAGAATGTATTTGCTTTTGCCCACCCTACTCGTAGAGCGTGGTCGTATTTGTCTACGCCATTGCCCCAACAGTTTGCGGCGTGAATTTGTAAATACTTTTCGTCGTATCCTGGCTTGGCTTCCGCGAATAGCAACATTGCTCTACGGCTATCGCTGCTCATGTGGTTTAGGTGCAACGGAACTGGGTACGCTCGGCCACGAAAATCGTATTGGTGCGGAAACCAGATTGCATCATATTTGCTCATTCGATCCGCAATGCCTAGTGCCATGATGAGGTCGCTTCGTGCGCTGCCGTCTTGCTCATTCTGTTCGTATGCGTTCCGTGCTTCACGCGCCCACGCCTTATGTGTTTCTGGGTCTTCAAGCTTTGGTGTCTTGGGTCGGTCTGGAATCTTGATTGGATTTAGCCGTGGCAGTCCTGCCGTGTTGCCACCTTGATCCATTAACTTTGACACTATTTCTTTGATTTTCGTATCAATTTTCCACGGTGTCTTGCTAATGGCGTTTAGCCCCTCAAAGACTTTAGTTAAGTCTGTCTTAGCTAGTCGCGCTCGTAGCGAATTTGTTGGCTTGACCACAAATGGCGTTCTTAGGCGATAGTGACCGCCTTCTTCAATGTCACCATTCTTATCTCGTCCCCAGGGGAGCGGCGGCGCAACCATTGGTTGAAAGCGTGGGCGCAGCGTTCGGCGCAGGAATTGAGCGTCCTCTAGGGTTTTGAGTGCGTATTCAGATAGCACAAGCATATTTGTACCTTTGCCATCACGGAATCTACGCTTGCATACCAACGCTCTTTCCATTGTTATTGTTGGTTCTTTGTTTACGCCTTTCTGCACTCGCTTGAGCATGGACACGCCGACCAACTTCCAGATCAAACACAATCCCAAGTGACTGCACATTCTGCGATCCCACTGGTGGTCTTCCATAGTTTTTTTGGCAAACTTGTTGACATGGCGGCTTTTGTTCTTTCCGCTCTCGGCAAGAATCTCCACCAATTCCTTTGGCGTTACTTTGCGTCCTTTCATTACATGAAGGTGCATTTCCGCTATTACTGCGCTGCCTACTGCGTAGGAAACTTGTCGCATTGGTGCGCCCATTGGTTCGATCAAACACGCCGATATGATTTCGTGCAGTGCCACACAAGCCGTTGCCTTTGCGTCGCAAGCACTTAGGGCTGGGCCATAGATCATTCGCCCTACCCCGGCAACGCCTAACCGACACGCTTTTCGTTCTTGGGTTATTTCGCGAACGAAGTCCGGCCACCAACCGACAATCATTTGTTCTACTGGCTTTAACTTTGCTCCATCGCGCCGGGATATGGCACTCTCGCATAGCCGATCATATTTTGCTGCGCCTTCCCTGTTCGCCTGTGTTTCAAGGTCGATTTCAATAGCCATCAAACTGCCGTCCAACATTGGGGCATTAAGGCTTGTCTTCATATTATTCTGTGCAGTCGCACGGCCTCGAATCATCTAGTTGGTCTTGGAACAATTTGCCTTGTGTAGTGACTTGAACTAATAAGTCTTTGTACATTGCACGGTCTTTTCTGAATTTCCCGCCAACTAATTCTTCTTGCTTTGCCCACCAGTCTGCTGTTGCTGGTGAGTGTTCAATTACTCGTTCTGTTCTACTTTGGCTTTTTAAAAAACATAAATCACAATTACCGAAAGCTTTGTCATTGTTGGGAAGCATTAAATCAAATTCACTTTGATTCCAATATGACATGATCGTTTCTTCCGTTGCATCAGCATCGGCAAGTGGCAAAGCAATATCTCTTGTTGTATCTCCGCGAATCTTTGCAACTCGTCTTGGTTCGTCTGCTCGCAAGCCAAGAGCTGTTGTATATTTATCTAGGCCTATAGATTCCATATATTTTTTAATTGGGATTACTTTAAGATCGCTTGTGCAAAATCTCGCTACTGGATTTGGCAAAAACTTACGTTTCCTAATTAGTTCTGCAAAATAGAATCCATCCCTATTTGCCGTTTCAAAGGTAACGGCTTCAAACCTATTACCATCGGGCCTGTATTCAATCCAGGTAATTGGACACCATCGTTGTTCTATTTCGTGGACAAAATTCAGAGTTGATTCATGCTCTTTGCCAGTGTTTGCGAAACAAACCACTCCCCCAGTTGGCAATTTGCCTTCGTAGGCATCTAAGATTTGTCGCAACATATACCCACTTGTGCGTCCACCGCTGAACGAAACTACGAATGGCGGCTCAATTTTGTATGGGTTCATTTTTTTCATCTTTATCTAACAGTTTACAGCGTTCATATTCTGCCATAAGTTGATCGTCCATTGCAGCAAATGCAATTTTTTGATTTATGATTTCTACTCTTGCCGCGCTGTTGGCAATCATTTTTAGCGTTTGCTCATTTGGCTTTGCCATTTCGATGCAGTTGCAAGCGTTATATATTGCTTGTCGTGCTGCTTCAAATATCTTTACCTTATCGTACATATTCCATTCTGATATTGGCTCTTTCATTGCTTACCTTCCAGGACTTCGCGCTTCCACGCTTTGCCATTCTTTTTCACAATGTCTAGTGGACATGGGCCATAAGCTTTCCATAGTTTTTTGTTCTTCTTGAACGCCGGCGTTTCAACGCCTTTTACATCTATATACTTATATTTGGGTGTTCCATCCATATCCACGACAAAAAAGTCTGGTATATAGATATTCTCTGGGCAACCCAGTTGAACTTTGGGTTGTTCAATCAAAATCTGTATCAAACCCGCTTCGTATAGGAAATGCAACTGCATTGCGTATTCCATTTCCGCCTTGCTCGCGTATGTCTTTCCTCGGAATTGCCTTTGTTCTGGCGGTGATACTTTGTATTTGTTTTTGTAACTGCTCAATCTGTTCTCCTTGTATTTCGACTAACTCTTTTGCTCTCATCAACGCTAGAAACGCCTGTCCTGTTATGTCGCCCTGGTTATCTCCCAGTTCATTCAGAATGCTTCTTATATCCATTTGTAGATACTTTTTTCGGCATTCTTTGAACTCATCAATTTCAATTTGGTTATCAATGATTTGCTGTTCTTCGCTAATCATCTTGAATGTTTCCCCATGAAATAACCAATTAACATTATTTCAAGAATGATTATTAAGATCAAAGCGATTGGCATGAGTATGTCAATCATTGAGCTGCTCCCTGATTGATTTTGCATTTCCCCTAAACATTATTCCTGGCGTTCCTTCGCCAAGCCATGCGCCAAGAATGTTAAAATCAACCCATTCTTGCGCCTCGTCTTGCGCCATTCCCTTTTTAATAAAATGGGACACAAGCTTTTCGTGTTCATAAATTACGATTGGAACTTGTCCACATCGCTCTACGATTCCGCAAATGGCTTTATCAGCACCATCAATAAATAGTGTTTTCATTGTTTCCCCCAGCGAAGCGAAAGCACCCTGCTTGCTTCGTCCCTGCTTACATTTGAATCGAGTCCATACTTGCGTAACCAGGATGCTTGCTTAAAGGTGCATAGCCCACGCTCACGGCGCGAGTTGATTTCATGTATTACTTTGCCGGCGGCTGCGAATGATAGTTCGTCGGGATTCATGCCATTATTTACAAGTACCGCCCTCATCTTTTCGCTTACTGGGCGATCACCGGCAAAAGGACGATCTCGTTGTGGCCTGTCCACGCCTAGCGCGAATGGGTCGATTGCACTCGTGCGCCACTCCGCTTTCGCAACGATAAGACTGCGGCGACTCTCCTGCGTTCGCCGCAATCTCTCGTTACGAATAGTTTCTTTTTGATTTTCTGCTTCTTCTGCTTCTTCAACCAACTGTTCTGTTCTGCCACCTTTTCGCGCGTATTTCTTTGCTCTTGCGATAGCCTTCTCGCTTGCGTTTCCGGCTAGTAGGTCAATGCTGCATACCAGTTTGTGCTTTGTGGAATTTCCTGCAAAGTCTAGAATTAAGATTTCAGATTTCTCTGATTGTGCGATTGCCTTTTTTCGTTCCTCTGCTGTGTAGTCCGGCTCGTCTACTACTCCTGGAAGCGTTCGTGTGCCTCTGCCCAACATCTGGGCATACAACGCTCTGCTCTTGGTTGGCCGCGCTACGACAATCGCTTCTAGTCCGGGGCAATCCCATCCTTCTATTAAGACCATGCAGCTTGTTAATACTTGGAAGTCGCCGCGCGCGAATGCCTTCAGTAACTGCTTGCGTTCTTCCTTTGGCATTTTGCCGCTAATGCTCTTTGCTGCGCCGGGGCAATGGCGATTCCAAATCTCTGCTATCCGTTCTGAATGCTCCACGCTTGCAGCGAATACAACCGTTTTCTTATCCTTGCATATCTCTACGCTTGGTGTGACTACTCCGTGCAATGTCTTTTCGTATGTCATTACCCGCGCTATGTCGGAATCGACATAATCGCCGCCACGAGTTTTACAGTCGTCAAAACTTAGTGACTCAATATCTACAATGCGTTGATTGATTGGGACTAGGTAGCCGCATTTAATTGCCGTATTTAAGTCGTAGATAAAGGACACTCCCGCGAATGTGTCCCCTAGTCGCGTCTTATCTGATCGGTCTGGTGTTGCTGTTACTCCCAGCACTTTGCATTGTGGATTATATTGCGTGAAGTATTCAATTATTTGCTTATATGAGTTTGCTGTTGCATGATGCGCCTCGTCAACTATGACTAAATCGAAGTCCCCAGGGCGAAAGCGTTCCATACGCTTTTTATCTCCCTTTCCACTAATCATCGTTTGCACACTTGCAACCACAATCTTGCTTGTTCCGTATGCCGAATGCTCGCTCGAATAAGTCTGTGCCATTTCAATAGCCGGCCTCTCACCGGTAACTATGAATACTTTGTCAGCGGCTTGTTCTATGAGTTCTTGGCGGTGAGCCAGGATTAACACTCGCTTCTTTCGCGCTGCTGCAAGGTGCGTGAATACAACCGTCTTGCCTGTGCCGGTGGCCATAACAATTAAAGCTGAAGCCTTTGTTTCTAGTGCCTTATTTGTTTCTGCTATTGCAGCAATTTGGTAATCACGAAGTTGAATCATTGTAGAGTTCTTGAAGTCCTTTGAGATACCCAACCCTTGCAAATTTTCGTAAACGCCAGCGAACGCGCTCCACGATTCGTTTAACATCGTGCCTGTCGATTGGGTCTTCTGGATTTCGCCGCGTATATTCAATGGCGCATTCCTCAAAGCTTCTTGTTCCTCGTTCCAAAATTTCATTTGCTTTACACTCATCATCGAATTTCTTTTTTGAGTTCATGTAGAAACGCCTCTGCTCTTATTTTGAGGGTTGGTGATAGTTTCATTAGTTTTTGTGCCTTGTATCGCAAGTCGGCTTGCATATTTAAAATCATGCGCTTGGTGCGTTCGCTTGTGAACTCGCGCTCTCCAACTAAATCTTCAAGCATGATCGCGTAACTAGCACACACAACCCGAAAAGAAGAATCAGTCCGTAGATATTCTTCGATTTCTTCTGCGGTTCGGAGTCCAATTTTGAGATTTGTTGCTTGTTCGTTTTTTTCACTATTTTCATTTGTCAATTTGGAAAACACGCCTTTTCTCCTGGCTAATTTGATTGTTTGGTAGCCATCGTGTTCCGCGACACGCGCAATGCTCTTGATGCTCGCCGTTAAGACCAGTAGTAGAGCCTTGATGAGGACAATCCAACGCTGGACTACCCCATTTAATTTCTTCGTTAAGATTTTTGATGCAAGTTTCAATTCCTTGTGCTGACAAATGCCTTCCGCATTTCTGGGATGTAAGATTCTTAATTGCTTTTTTTAACGCTGCGATTATTGAGTACACGGCTTCAAATTCAACTGTTGCCATGTCAAGCTCTGACAAGTCGTCTTCTTCGACTTCGGCCATTGCTTGATCTATTGAAATTTCTTGTTCGATTACCTTTGGCTTTTTAGGTTTGTTGCCCTGGCGAATTGAACTAACCGTTGGGTCTGTCTTTGCTGCCACGCTTGCATGGATCATGCTGCGCGCGTGGCGGTCTGTGAAGCCCCAACGGTCAGAACAATATGCGGCGAATGTAGAATGACTCGCTCGATAAAGTTTTTTAGTGTGGATAATTTGTAATGCTTTGCCGGCAAGTAAGAATCCAAGTTTGTTCCGTGCGATTTCGAGTTCTAGTTCTTCCAGTAACTCAATATCTTTTTTCTGCAATTTCAAAATATCACCGCTTCTTCTGCGCGTTGCATCTCATATTTTGGTGTTGATAGAACTTGGAATGTGTCCGGCCAAGTGCTGTTTTCTTCGCTGCCCCAGGCTTCGAGTAGTTGCGGTATCTGTGCTTCGTATAGTTTGATGAGTTCGGGATCAACTATGTATGCCGCACATTCGTATGGTGGATTGGTTTCACAACATACGAAAGCAAAGTCCTTGACTTCGATACCTAGACTTCGCGCCACATACGAGTAGTAGGCTGATTGCAAAATGTACCCATATTGCTTACAAGCTTTTTGAAAGTTGTCTGCGGATACTGGCTCGCGCATGGTCTTAATATCAATCGCAAGTCCTGACTTAACATCCAGCGCGTCAAAGCGCACTTTCATCCATTGCTTTGTTTCTGCTTGAAATAAACTTACCTCTTTGTATTCAGCTCCTACGATTTTAGAATAGATATTGGTTTGCTTCTGTAGCGATTCGTGCATTCCAAAGACAATATTTTCTTGTTCTTCGGTGATTGCTGTTATTTCTGGCTTTGTATTTTTCCACTCTTGAAATTTTGAGTAGATTTCTTTTCCCTCTTTTGTACGTTTGTCACAATCCGGCTCTAAGCATATTTCGTTTGCGTACTGGTGCGGTGTGAGTGCTAGGCAATGAAACGCTGTTCCTGTTCCGAAAGCTGCGTTATATACTTGCGGCTGCTCGCGTTGAAACACGGCGTTGCGCTTTGTTGTCTTGCTCATTGTCTTAATAGCGGTGCTATTGAGATACATCTTGAGCGAGTGGTACAACGATCCGCTCATGTTTTCGTATAGGCCTTGATATTTAGTAGTGATAGTGTTCATAGCAAATCTCTCCCTGTGATCTCTTTAAATTCCTGCTGAATGTTTTCTGGCTTTGTGCCTCTGCGCTGAAGCCACTCTGCTAGGTCTTTGGCATAGAAGAAGCCTTCTTCCTGGTCTGCCGTTACATAAAATTGTTCGTACTCACCTTGCCCGACTTTGAGCAATAGTTGAGGCGGCGATGCTTCCTTGCTGCCACCCCAACGCTTCAACAACCGATTCCAAACTAAAGCGATCCATGCTTTCATTTGAATGTCCTTTTATTGTGGGCAAAATTCTGTAATGCTTACAATGTTTAAACCGCCCTTTGGCGTTCGCTCCCAGGTAATTTCTACTGGCGTGTTTGCGTTGTAATGGTCGGTTGCATCTTGGGAAATCCCCTTGTTGATGCTGCTGAAACTTGGGCCTTGTGCTGTTTCAAACTTGGTCAAAGTCCATTCCCCAAACTTTGAAGTTCCAGTCTTTACTACTTCTGCACTTGTTAGATTGAATTGCGAAGTTCCCTTGTCGGCCAAGTCGTCATACTTCTTTGGTGGTGTTGTGTTTGCCGGTGCTTGCGGCAGTTGCTTTGGCGGTGCTTCGCTGTAGTCTTGTTGTGGCATTTCTTCCGCGAAGGATGTTTCTGCGCCGATGAGGGCGAGTAGAAATCCAACCGCTCCCTTTAAGGCTCGTCCTGTTGCTCGCGTCTGACACATTGCTGCTTGAGCAAAGCGTGGTCGCTTGCCCCAAGGCGATTCATCATCGAACACATGGCCGAGTCCTTGGGCAATTTCTAAGCCGGTGTTTGTGTCAACGACTATTGCGTTGGCTTCCCAATGGCCGGCTAGACCTTCGCTTGCTGGTTTGTGGACGCACGATACGACGCGAACGCTGTAGCCTAGTGCGCTACCGATGGCTTGTAGTCCTGCTACCATCACATACGATTTGCCCTGGATCGGTGCAACATAATTTTGCATGATCGCTGGGCCAAGAACTTTGATTAGTTCCGCGTTGGATCGAATACGATCCTGGGGGGTTTGTACACCCTTAAATTGTGTAATTTCCCTTTTAACTTCTTTAGCATTACCAAGTGCTTGCATTGTGAATCTCCTTGTATGGAGCATTCACATTTTATAAATGGACTGTACTGCTCCACTTAAGACGCGAATGCTCGTTTTTATCCAAACTATTATCGACTTGTGCCGCATTTGGGTTTTTTTAAGACCCAATTTAAGTTACTTCTATCTTCGTCTATGTCAATACTTTTTCTTGAATTTATTTTAATTTATTTTCTAGCACCAAAATTTTGTTTCTAAGTTCAATTATTTCCTCATCTTTTGATTTTAGATTTTTGTCAGCGTAAAAGGATTCTGGTACTCCCCTGTAGTGCTTCGCTGCAATTTGTGCTGTGTGACCTAGCCACGCTGTTACTACATTAGGTGGAATCCCTTGTGCGAACCAATGGTTCTCTCGGCTGCTCCGCATGAGCTGGAAGTTTAGTCCCTCTACATTCTTAATTTGAGTCTTAGCGATTGCTTCGTGCAAGTCGATCCACGCTCTATCTGCCGTGATTTGCCCTACTACTGTTTCGCTGTACCCGCGCTCTTTGATTATTTGTGATAGTGCTGGCTCTAGGAACACTTCACGGAACTTGTGCTTGCTGCTCACTCTGCCTTCGGGTGGCCACACGCTGATTCTGTTGCGTTCAAAATTAACATCTGACCATCGCAGCCGTATTGCCTCGTTCTTGCGGAGTCCGGCGTAGAAGCACAAGGCTATGAGCATTCGTAGGTTGGGCTTCGCTACTTCCATAATCATTTGAATTTCGCATTCTTCAAATACCCTGCGCGGCACTTGCACTTCCGGCGCGTATGTCGATACATGAGCGAACGGATTCTTGTCTATGTATTCTTTCTTAATTGCCCATTCAAAGTAACTTTTCGCGCGCCGGCAATGTCGGGCGATTGTCCCTTCGGTCTTGTTCCTCGCTATCGTTCCCTTGCCGTGCAGCGAGTTGGCGGCTGAAACAAGCTCTAGTCTGAATGTCTGCGCTTGGGCTTGAGTGATATTCTTGATGTTTGATTGTCCACCCATTGATTTACGCACCAGTTCCATTGCTTTGATGTGCTTGTAGATCGACGATTTTAGTAAGTCCGGTTCCTTCTCTATAAGGAATAAACGCATGACTTCATCAAGTGTGACAACGGTTTCGGGAATTGGTGGTGGTAATAGTGTTGCTGCCTTCAGTATCTCCACTTCGATTGCATTGCAACACGCTCGCGCCATTGCCGCCGTAAGGTTGGAACGCAACCCTAGTCCACGCCGGACAACCTTACCAGTCTTTAGGTCAACCCATCTAGCTTGGTAATACTTGCCGTTTTTGTTTAGTGCGACAATCATTTTTTAACTTCTCTACGGCGAATAGATTCTTCAAGCGAGTGCAGAATCGCCGCGTAAGGCCAAATCTTGACATCTTTAATTGGCATCTCCGCTTGCAACATGGTGGTGTATGTGGACAAAAGAGTTTCAATATCGGAATCGACTGGAAACCATATTGCGATTCTTCCGCTGCGTGGACTGGTGTGTGGACTTGTACTTGACTTATTTTTTGCCATTGTGTTCCTTCGTGTGTGGACTAATGTGTGGACGAGATATGTAGCGAGTCTATCCGCTTTGTTTCATGCGTCAAGTGCCGCTAGTTTCACGGATATCCCAACACGCGCTCCAAAGTATGCGTTCGCGGTTTGCTTGGTCATCCGCTAGTTCCTCGGCGTTCCATGCGCCGTACTCGGACAATTCAGCGCGGATTTTGTCGGGTGTCATATCCCATTCAATGTCGGGAGATTTTACCCAGTGAGCTACTGCAAAGTCATTGGAGCCTTCCGTGTAGCAAGCTTGCACGGCTTCTATTGGAATTGTGATAGTTCCACGGTTTCCCTGCCAAGTAATTTTCTTTGATTTTATATTCCGTTTCCATACTCGGAAATAAAAATCTGAATGGTTATAAATTACAATTTCGTGCTTATTTTTAATTGGCGCGTCGATTTCAACTCCATTTATAACCATACCCATAAGCTTTGTAATGTGATTGTCTAGCTTGCGTATGTAATCGCTGTCTGCTAATTCTGCGAGTATTTCTTTTCGCATAAGTGCTTGCGTCACAGCCATTGAAGCAATAACTTTATTGCAATTTTTCCTGGATAATTTTTGAAGTGTCATTTGATCGCCTCTGATAATTTAATGTACTTCCATTGGTGGTTATCGATTACATCAACAAAGCAAGCTTCCTGCACTGCTTGTTCCGTAGCGTAAGCCGAATGTGGCGACCACTCGCCCCAAGTGCGGCCCTCTCCATTTAATCTGCGAACTAATAATAAAAACATTTTTGTTTCCTTGTGTGTGGACTGGTGTGTGGACTAAAGCTAGAAACGATCTAGCAATCTTTCCGTTTTGTAAACTGCGCGCCTGGGTAGATTTTTTTAGTCATGCGGTAACTTCTTTATGAGCGCGACGATCTTGGCTAGGCTTTCCCTTTGTTGATCTTTGTAGCCGTACTCTCCCTTGGAAATATCGGGATTTTCTTTTGGTTGCCAATCGCCACTATGTAGTGGTTCGTTTCGATATTCGTCGATTAAAACCGCGATCTTTTCTAGGTCCTGTTCAAGCTTTGTCATTTTTTCTCCCTTGTTTGTCTATGTGAGGGCAGTTTATGCCTGTTCAGATATGCCCTAGCAATGACTTCAAAGTCAACGCCGTAGTTGCTACACAATTCTTCGAATAGTTCCCAATCCAGGTCTGATTCGCCTTTGAGTACAGATAGGAAAACTTCGACGCAATCGTCAGCACTCATATCTTGGTTAATTTTGTCCCACTTGTGGCGGAACGCATTCATAAATTTATCTCGTGTCATTGTGTGATTCCTTTGTGTTTGTGATATTTAATAGTGTCAATACAATCGCGCTACATACGATGTAGGCGATTTCGATTTGTGCGAATACTGGTAGCTCGTTCATGGTTTCTCCGCGTAGAAGTCTTCAGTATTCGACGGATTATCTTTTGCGAAGTCTATGAAAAAACTTTCTTCAGTACCTTGATGATGCCAAAATGTGTCTTCACATTCTTCGTCATCGTCATATAGGGCGATTAGGACTTCCGTTCCGTTTTCTTCATCGGGTTCGTCTTTCCAAAATATGAGTGCTTCAAATACGCTGCGTTCGGGCTGTGGACTTGTGGACTGATCTTTCATAGTTGAACCTTCGTGTGGACAGATTCGACGGATACCTTGCCAGTTTTTTTATCGACTAGGTATGTAGTGCATTCGTAGCTAATTCCGAGCGCGTCAAGCTCCGCGTCGAGCGCGTCCCATGAATCGGCTAGTGGGCGCGTGGGTTTGTGGGCGCGTTGGCTAGTGTGTGGACTAGGCGCGCTTGCGTGTGGACGTGGTTTACGATTTTTAGGCATTTTTATTTTTCTCCAGTGGCTAGGGTTTGAAGTAAGGATCAACGCCCATGCCACGCGCTCGCGAGCGTGGCTAGGGCGCGTTCCTTTTATCCGTGATAACTCGCGGCGCATGAACGGCTACAGAATGTCCCTTTTACTTCGTATTTGTTGTTTCGTGTTCCGTCCTGCTCTACGGTGATTTTGTACTGCTTTCCGTTTGTGGGTTGGCATCCGCACCATGTACAAGCTTCCGTAGTTGGCGTTGGCTTGTACGTCGTCGTGGTCCTTGCGAATGAATCGCGGTGGGTTGTGGTTCTCATTTTTCGCCTCGCGTGATTGTGAAGGTATGGAATACTGCAAGGGCAACGGTTCCTACGGCTAGGAACCAGAATATGACGAGCGCGGGCGCGTCTAGTAGTGGTTCGGGGTTTATCATTCGCGCGCCCCTTCCCAACAAAACTGTGAAGCGTATTCAAGCGCGCGCGCGCGTGATAGTTCGCCTACGTCCGTCCAAGGGGTTCCCCAACACTGAACTTGTAAGCGCGCGGTGCATGGCATGGAATGGTCGTCTAGGTCGCCGATGATCCGCGCCGCGGGTCCACCCGTCGATAATTCGATCATGTATTCCATGTCCACTACTTCACTGCCTAGCTCATGCCAACATGAGCGAACGTTCAAGCTAAGCGGGTCCTCGCGGATAGCTTCCTCGGCATCCTCTACTCGGTCATTCCATGCGCGCGAGTTCTTGCTCGTGTTCTCGTTTAGATATGTAAGGGCAAGTTCAACGCGCTCTTGTTGCGTAGTGGCTGATTCTCCGCAAGCTTCTAGAGCTTCCGCGATTTCGTCCGCGTCCGTATTCTCTTGCGTGAACGGCGCGGTGAGCGCGTCTAGTAATGCTTCTATGCTTTGTGCTTGCGCGCGTCCTTCGTCCTGTAGGCTTTGATCGTTCATCGCTTGCCCTTCTTGTCTACTACTAGGCATAAGCAGCTCGGTTGATTCTTGCCGTTGGCTAGTTCATAGCCGAACGTGTTTTGGAATAGGTAGCGGAGTTGTAGATAGTCTTGCGCCGATTCGGGCGGCGCGATAGGCGAGGGCGTGAATTTTGTACGCGCGATCATGTTAATTTCGTCAACTAGAAACTTCTTGTTGATCTTTGTGAATTCTCTATGAAACGCGCGCTCTGCTTGTGCTTCCGTCATTGTGTGGTTCCTTGTGATAGTTGTGATAGTTAAGTCTTAGCAACGTGCTAAGGAAGTGCGCCGCCATACTTCACGGCGGCGCGCGTTCCTAGGCGCGTTTGGTTTACTTGCTCAACAATGCTTCTATCCGCACTGGGGAAAAATTCGCTCCAGGGGCGACGTGTTCCGCGCTTGTTGGATCGTTTGAATCATCCTTTGAATCGTCGCGCGCGTCGCGCTTGGCGAGCATTTCCGCGCGTTGTTCGTCAAGCTTCATGCGTAGCGCGGTTTTGTAATCGTCGAGCTTGTCAGTTTTGCAAGGCATGAGTACCACCGTGTAGATAGTTCCGAATTCACCAACGCAAGTTGCAAGTGTCGCGCTCGATCCGTTGGTTTGAATTCGCATAGTGGCGCGTTCACCCTTGGCGCGGTTCTTGTTTACTACCTTGCAGAATGCGCCGAGTTCACCGAGCATTTCAAGCGCGATTGAAGTTACTTCCAACGTGCTTTTATTGTTTAGCATGATTGCATCCGTCATCTTGGGGATCACGTCCGCATATGGTGGAAATGTGCCGTCGATATACAAGCGCGTTTTGCCGTCGCTTCCGTTTGTCTTGTAGCACGTCGTATCGTTTTTTTCTATGGTTGTTTGGAATATGCCCTCTTTTTGAAGTGACAATCGCGAGTCGAGCGGTGATAGTTTGGTAATCCAT
>Ga0209596_1000385_pt1 | contig 41041 bp, 46 predicted proteins | sample M_130807_MF_Meta_FD_187314 | JGI IMG/M metagenome (GOLD analysis project Ga0209596, IMG submission 187314) | Freshwater microbial communities from Lake Montjoie, Canada to study carbon cycling - M_130807_MF_MetaG (SPAdes) (version 2) | ecosystem: Environmental > Aquatic > Freshwater > Lake...
ACAGCTAGCGCGATTACCAATTCCACCATCGCGGCTTAAACTTATTAAGTTCTCATTAGCTCCCCACTTTAGATGGAGGGGCTAGTCTAGCCTAATAATATTAGTTCGCTACTCGCTCAACAGCTAGCGCGATTACCAATTCCACCATCGCGGCGTCCTAAATATATTTTTATTTTCACAATTAATCGAAGATCAATTGCTACAATTAGCATATATTTACTCCTTTCAATTCTGTAAAGTACCTTCACAGAATTGGTAAAGCCAAAAACTATTGAGCTGTATTATTATATCTGATTTTGGGTTATTTGATAAGCCTCTAATGAAAAGACGATAGCCCCGGAAGGTGTTCTAAAAGGTGTTTCATTGAATACTCTTTTCTTAAATGCACCATGCCATATTCCTTGGTTGAACCTAGTTTACTTCTAGGGTTAAGTAGGTTGTTAGGATCAAATAGCTTCTTGACTTGTTTGAAGAGCCCATATGTTTCTGGCCCATACATCTGGCGCAAATATGATCCTCTCATGATGCCGTCGTTATGCTCCCCAGATATACTCCCCCCTAAACTCAAGACCATTTTGTAGAACTCATCGCTAAGAGCGTATACCTTGTGTCTGTCTCGAATGTTTCCGAGATCCATGAATGGCTGAATATGCAAGTGACCGTTGCCTGCGTGCCCCCAAATTGCATCCTTAACCTTATACTTGTCTAAAATAACGTAGGCTTTCTCTACGAAATCTTCAAACTTATCTAGTGGCACTACTCCGTCTTCGATAATTGGCAAGGCCTTCTTGGGGCCTTGTTGTGTCCATATCAGTGCTGCAGCCTGACGGCGTATCTTCCAGAGTTGATCTTGCTCAAGCTTGTTTGAACTAATTTTTTGGTGGTAAGCATATTTTTGTAAAATTGTCTTCGCTCGTTCAGCATTTTTAGATTGCAATTTTGGTTTTATGTCATCAAACTCTACCAGCAAAACAAACTTTGGCATCTGCTCGGGCAGGAGGTTTTTGATCATCTCGGGATGTTTTTCTAAAACAAACTTCAGCACATTGTCGTCGACTAGCTCCTGAGCACTCGGTGACAACGGAGATATCTCAAAAACTGCTTGCTGCAGCTTTTTGATACTATCAAAATATCCCACCAAAAGAGTAGTTCTGGGGTTGTATGCCACATGAAAAAGTTTTGCTTCAGTAATTATTCCTAAGGTGCTTTGAGACCCGACAAATAGCTGCGAGAGATCAAAACTTCCGTCCTTACGCTTGATATCCCACAAATCATAGCCGGCTGAGTTCTTGGATGTCTTGGGTCTGCTAGCTTCGATGAGCTGCTTGTTATTTTCAAGCAAATCGTCGAGCTCACGATAAATTTGCCCTTCTAGGTCCTGGAGCTTTTTTTTCTGCTTAAGATCTTTTTTATTGATACGTCTAGCCTCGATGACATCGCCGTTACACAAAACTACCCTAAGCGAATCGACATATTTACGGGTTGCTCCGTACTTAAGAGTTTTTTCTCCAGACGAATTATTAGCTATAGCTCCACCGATCGAGCAAAAATCCATACTGGCAGGATAGGGTGGCAAAAAACGTCCATGGCTATTTAGAACATCTTCAAGGTTGGAGTAAATCATTCCTGGCTGGACCGTAACAGTTTGGCTGTCGATAGCTACTAACTTTCGCATGTGGGCCGGAAAGACAATGCTAATCCCCTCTGAAAGCGAGCCTCCTCCTTGGTCAGTTCCCTTGCCTCTTGCTGTAACTGAAAGGGCACGATTGCTGTCGAGCAGATTATAGTTAAACCTAAGCGTCTCGATTACGTCTTTTTCATTACGGGGATAAACTACTAGCTTTGGGGTGACCTTAAAAATGCCGCCATCGGTCGAGAAGTAGTCCCTAGTCTGGGTATCGATTGCGACTTCTCCGTCAAGTTTTTCTTTTAAATCTTTAAGTATGTTGCTCATACCTAATAGCATAGCAACTTTAGCCAATATTAAAAACCCATTTGACTTATTTTATTAGTCAATTAAAATAATACATAAGTACAATGAATCGCCCAACAAAAAAATCAAGCAAGTCATCGAAGAGCTATTCATCATTCAAGACAGCTCTTTCGAAAAAAACTGTCATTATTTCTTTTTTAACTATTTTTGTCATAGCTGGGCTATACTTCGTTTATAGCTCATTTGCCGCCAGCGGTATACCAGTTTTTGGTACGGACCCAGACTTTTGGCGCGATAAAATTGGCTACTGTGAGTCTGGGGGGCGATATGATAGGATTGGCCCTAGTGGCCATACCGGCAAATACCAGTACGATTCCGGAACTTGGCGCAGTGCTGTTGGCGCCGAACTTGCAGCACAATACCCGCAAGCCTATTTAGCACCTGGTGATATCCAGGAAATGGCATTCAATAATACATTCGCACGACGCGGAACCCAACCCTGGAATGCCAGCTACCGTTGCTGGATCAAAGGAACAACCTTTGCACAGGCTAATTCCGAACAAGCTGTTGTTGGCTTGCCATCTGCACCGATACTACCGGCCAACCCCTTCGGATTGCCATCTGAATCCTACAATGTGATAATCAGTGGAAAAATAACCCTAAACGACCTGCCACTTGCCAATGTCAAGCTCGATACATGCATTAGTGGAAAGACCGCCGTTACCAATACGGAGGGGCGATACAACATCACTATACCGCTAGATGCCTCTTTTTGCATTAGACCAATCGAAGGTATTCCAGCAGGTGCAAAACTAACCAGAACCAATAATAATATCGAAACCAATGACAAGCCTACCTACGAAAATCAAAGGGCTGGCGTCGATACCTATCACAGCATATGGTACCTCTTTAGACCAGAGTTCAATTGGGATAGGCAAAATGATACTGGCTATAACTTTTACTACACCAAATAATCGTACTACCTAGATTTTATATACCAATCATATACATTATAAAAGCGATTGCTAGGCTCAGCAATTTTATTCGCATCAAAGCCCCTTACAAGCTCACTCTGCGGATAGTTGTAGTAAGGACTATAAAGCACCACTGCTGGCAGATCTTTAGTCCACTGCTCTACAAAGGCCGAATACCTGCTAGCCTTGTATGCGGGGTCCTTTGCTAATCGTCCAGCCTCTAACAATTTATCGACATCAGTATTTTTATAAAGCGATATATTCAGGCCAGGGTCGTTAATTTGGCTAGAATGCCAGAAACTGTATACATCCGAGTCAATACCGAGGTTTTGCCCGTAAAGTAAAACATCGTAGTTTCTGCTGCGAATATAATTCTGCTGGAGCTCTATTGAGTTGGCAGCAATTACTTCGACATTAAGACCTAATTTACGCCAGCTTTCTGCAAGATAATTAGCAACATTTTTATAAACTTGGTTATCGAGGGTGACGATTCTCATACTTTGTTTGGCAGTGGCATTCTGAGTAAATAGCTCCTTAGCTTTAGGGTAATTAAAATTGTACTTTGTGGCAGATGGGTTAAAGCCTACGAAGCCTGCTGGAATTGGGTAGTACGACTGCACGGCCTCACCCTTAAGAATGTCTTTGACTATCACATCTCTGTCTATCGAATAAGCCAATGCCTGTCTGATAGATAGATTAGAGAGCACGGAAGAGTTGAGGTTAAAAAAAGCCCCAACATAGGCAGGTAGCCCAATACGGTGGTCCACGATACCTTCTATTTTTTCTACCGTAGAAACATCACTGGGCAAAACTTGAGATACGGCATCAACCTGCCTGCGAATTAGGGCATCAACCATTTGGCTTTGGTCCTGAAAGAGCTCAATCCTTATTTTTGGTATATAAGGCTCGTGAATATAGTATTTTTCATTTGCTTCTAGCTCTACAGCTGTACTATCGACTTCCAGAAGACTCAGCTTATACGGCCCGCTGCCGACTGGTTTTTGATTAAACTCGGAGGATCTCATGTTCGATGGCGCAACTGTTTCGAGTTTATGCTTAGGTAATATACCAAGAGTAGTATTAGACAGAAAATTACCATACGAAGAAGGCAAGCTAAACTTAATAGTTCGATCGTCGATTGCAATATACTCAACCCCACTCCAATTCGATGCAAAGCTGCTTCTGGTGTCGGGGTTTTTTACTCGATCGATAGTAAAAGCAATGTCCCGAGCCGTTAGCTTAACTCCATCTTGCCAAACAAGGTTAGGTCGAAGAAAAAAAGTATACACCTTCCGGTCCGCGCTGATTTCCCAGCGTTCCGCTAGGTCGGGTGTAATCTCGCGCTTGCCATTAATTTTAGTCAAGCCGCTAAATACTAGGCTTGAAACATCGGCACTTGCTGAGCTTTCAGGGAATAAAGGATTAATGCTCTTAGCTTGTCCTAATATTGCTTCCCGGTACACCCCCCCTCTAACTGGCTTCTCTATCTGACTCGATAGTCCGGAGCCTTGCAGCTGCCATACCATTCCCCAAAAAGAGACTAGCACTATAAATATCCACGCCAGAAAAGCCCAGCGCACATTACCAAGCTTCTGCCAGGATCCAAAGATATGTCTATTTAGGTAGTTGATTGTCCAGGCGCGCCAGAGTTTAGACTTCCTGCTCAGACCCCTAAACTTCCTATGAAAAGTAAATCCAGTATAAGAACTCATTTTGTTTTATTTAATTATTAGTAGCCCAACTATACATGCTACAAAACTAACGCCCAGCACAATAGTGCCATAGAATAAAAACTTTTCGGCTCCTCTTTTAGTGCGGTAAAAGTTGGTTTCTCCACCAAATGCAGTTCCTAGTCCAGATCCTTGATTTTGCATAAGCACGGATATTGTTATAAGAACTGAGATTACTATTAGAGCTGACTGTAAGAAGGTTTTCATATTTTGTCTCTATCAATTATAAAGCTCAGAGCGTAGTTAGCAAGCCAAACCACAATAACCGCTACCACCGCCGACATAACAGATGTAACATGGAATGGCTTGTAGATGGCGCTTGTGAAATAAAGCAACATTGCATTGATGACTAAGCTAAAAAAGCCAAAAGTTATTACTATAAAAGGCAGGCTTAATATCACTAGCGCTGGCTTTAGGACTGCGTTTATAATACCAAATATTAGGCTGGCTACTACCACCACCCACAGGCTATCGGCATTAATACCACTTAGCAGCGTGGAGGCCATTAATAAACCGATAAAGTTTGCTAGCCATGTAAATAAAAATCTTTTAATCACGAGCTATATTTTAGCATATTAACAGATAAGATGATAGCTATTGCTGTAGCTGAGAAATTATAGATTGAGCCTTAGAATTACCAACTACTTTAGCAATCTCAGACTGGGAAGCTTGCCTTATACCGGCTACGCTACCAAAGGTCCTGATTAGTTTTTTTCGTGTGGCTGGTCCGACTCCATCTATATCATCAAGTATTGATCGTTTGGTGCGAGTATTCCTTACGTGAGTATGGTAGCCGACTGCAAAACGGTGGGCCTCGTCACGAACTCGTTGTAGCAAATGCAGCAGAGCTGAATTGGTCTCGAAATTAAACATATAATAGTCGCCTTCTTTTCGCAAATTGGTATCATGGCTTAGATCTTTGGAGTCGACTACCAGTGTCTCGAAGCGTTTTGCCAGCCCTACAGTCAAAACCTTTACACCCATACTATCGAGTGTTTTTTTGGAACTCGAAAGCTGGCCCTTGCCACCATCTACTATTATCAAATCAGGTTTTGGCCAGCCTTTATTGCGCTCCGAAAACCGCCTAGTTAGTGTTTCTTGCATCATTGCGAAATCATTTGGGCCACGAGTTCGCATCTTAAAATGCCTGTAAGCTTTAGTGTCTGGTAGGCCGTCAGAGAATACTACCATCGAGCTAACACTATCACCGCCAGCAAAATTACTGATATCGTAGCATTCAATTCGACGAGGGGCTTGTTTGAGCTCCAGTAATTCTGCTAGCTCAAATAGGGCCGAGTCTACTCCGATGGATATTTTTTCTTCTCCCCCAAAAATAACTCTACTGTTTAGTGCTTTTAATGCCAAGAACTGGTTCCTTAGAACAGCAGCTTCTTCGTATTGGCGGGTTTTAGAAAATTTGCCAATATCTTTCTCTAGTTGGTCTATTAGATCGGTGCTCTTGCCTTCTAGCACCAGTACTAGTTTTTTAATTTGGCGACGGTAGTCAGTCCTAGAGATGTTGGGCTGCGGAAGAACCCCTATTTGGTACTCTAGCTTTGAGCTGTACTTATGTTTATCCTTCACAAAAAATGGAAAAACCTTTCGTAAATATTTTAAAGCCTGGCGCACACCATAGCTTTGCACGAAAGGCCCGAAATAGCGTGATTTATCATCAATCGGACGCCGCACCAAACTAACTGTCGGAAAGTCTTCTTGCATCGTTATGCGGATAAATATGAAGTTCTTGTCGTCTTTCTCTCTTACATTATAGAGAGGCTTGTGGCGCTTTATAAACTCTGCTTCTAGGAATAGAGCATCTACCTCTGAAGAAGTTTCTATCCAGTCAATGTCGGCAATATTTTTAACCAGCAGTGGAGTTTTCTGGTCTTTGTGGTTTTTGGCAAAGTAGGATTTAACTCGCCTTTTTAAAATCGAAGCCTTACCAATGTAAATAATGTGCCCTTTTTTATCTCTAAAGAAATAGACACCTGGTGTATTTGGTAAGCTTTTTAGTTTTATTGCTATAGCACTCATCAGGTATATTATACCTCAAGTTTAAATATCTTAATTAATAGCTATTGATTTATTTGTAAATGGTTGTATATTGAAATCGAACGCACCTCCCCAAAAAAAATAGGAGCAAAATGGAATTCAAAGACCTACAAGGTAGGTTCTCTGAGGTTCAGCTAGATGAGCTTGCGGAGATACTAAGAGAGTTTATAGCTATCGAGAGGCTACTAAACCAACAGCACGAGGGTTCCGGGAGAGATAAATTTCTCAGAGAAGCCCGCATCTGCTCTGCTGCACTCAGGGGTCCCCCTTGGGAGATTAGTGTCGCTACACTTAGCGAGATATGCGACAACACCGCACAATGGCTTCTGAGCATTGATAAATGGAATGAATCTCGTAAGTAATAATTTTTAACCTTTTTAATCTTTTTAAAGGCTCCGGGATTCCCGGGGCCTAAAATAACCTAGCCAACAAAGCCAGCGTATTTGCTCTTATGTTTATTTGTAAGTACTATTGGTAGTATGTGGATCGTATATTCTCTATTGTGCGCACTTAGCGATAGTATCGCAAGCCTTATGAATAAGAAGCTTATTTCTAAAAAGCAAGATCCCATGTCGGTATCTCTGTTTATACATGCTTTTGGTGCTTTGGCTTTTTTTATACTCGCATTACTCACTGCCCAGAAACTATTTCCAATCAGCAGTGAGCTGTTGTTGCTGTTGATAATTACAGCGGCGGCTACGGCGGCGGCAGGAGTAATACTGCTGATGGCGTTTCGCAAAGGAGACCTCTCGCTGATTGCCCCAATCCAGACCATTACTCCTCTGCTGATACTAATAATTGGTATATTTTTCCTCAAAGAGACTCCTAGCCCCCTAGGCCTTATTGGTATTGTACTCATAGTGCTGGGTGGTATTTTGCTAGACAAGAACCCAAACGAAACACTCGGCTCAATAGCAAAGAGAATCGTCAGCTACAAACCTGCGCTACTGGGGGTTCTGGCTGCGGCGCTGTATGCCCTAGTTTCAGTTTTCGATAAAGGCGGCTTAAAGATTACTGCATTGGGAGTCTGGATATTTTACGTTTATTTTTTTATATTTATTTTTTTACTACCGATAGTTCTTATTAAAAGACGCCGAGAGTTGGTGAAATTAAAAGACAACAAGCTGCTGCTACTGGCTTCGGCATTTTTTAGTGTATCGGCCATTTACCTTCAACTCCTAGCCCTTCAAACCGCGCTGGTGACCTATGTGTTATCGATCAAAAGACTAAGCTCGGTGCTTGCGGTGATTCTGGCCTATTTTGTACTAAAAGAAAATCGAGCGCTCTTTAGGCTCAAGGGTGCTGCCATAATGGTGCTCGGAGCTATCTTGATTGGTCTGAGCTAAATTTTTCGCTTTCTCGACTGAGCCAAAATCAAACTCATGCGCGGGTTTTTGGCAAATTTGTCGTGGTTTTCGTGGATAAATTTACAATAAAGTCTAGTAAAGTTGCTGGCTTGAGCTGCTTTAAGGTTGGGCCACCACTTACCCATTTTTTGCAAATAATTACCCCCCGAAACATAGGGCTTGGTGGCGGTAAATCCGCCATCGGCGTACTGGCTCATTCCGTAGACATTGGCAACCATTACCCATTCGTAGGCATCAACATACAGACTGCAAAACCACCTATAGACATCATCAGGGTCGTAGTTATTTAGTAAGAACCAATTACCCAAAACCATCAGGCGCTCGATATGGTGGTTATAGCCATACTTGTAGGTAGTTTTTAAGACTTCTTTTACGGGTAGCTCTAGATCGTTCGGGATTTCGCCGGTGTACCACCAAGGCTCGAATTTCTTTTTAAAACCAAAATAATTACCAACTATCTTGTGTTGTTTGTGCATATATAGCCCATACATGTATTCGCGCCAGCCAATTATTTGACGCACAAAGCCCTCATAAGAATTGATTGGCACTTTGCCTTTTTTATATTCTCTGGTGGCTTCGTCGACTACTTGGCTGGGCGTCAAAAGACCAATATTTAGCATTGGCGATAAAAGCGAATGAAACAAAAATGCCTCACCAGATTTCATGGCGTCCTCGTAGGGACCAAAATTATTCAGGCGGTGACTAACAAAATCTTTGAGCCAGTGCTCCGCTTCGATGTGAGTGGTTGGCAACCAGAAGTATTTGCTGTCTCCAGGATTATCGGGATATAACTTTTCAATATCAGCGGCTGCTGTTTCAAAATTTGCTGTTCTTATTGGGCTTGTTGCTGGTAGTATAATATTATTTGGCAGCGGCTGCCGGTTAAGCTCGTCGTAGCTCCACTTTCCACCCTCTGGCTTTTCGTCTACCATAAGTATATTCATGCGCAATCTTTGCCAGCGGTAGAAGCTATCCATAATTGGCTTTTGTTTTTCATCAAACCACTTTTTGCTTATGGCCAGTGGAGTCAGAAATTGTTCATTCTCGAGCTGTTGATATTCTAAACCCATACTAATAGCTATTTTTTTGATAACAATATTGGGCCCCTTATCGCTAGCTGTCATCCAAACGAGCTTGCTGAAGTGGTGGGTTTTAACAATGTTTTTCAGCTCATTTTTAAATATGCTAGCTTTCTTAAGCTCGACATAAAATACTTTTCGTTTGATATTATTGAGGTATATTTTATAATTACGCATACCAGCCAAAACAAGTATTAACTTGTGTTTATGGTAGGGCAGTTTTGAAAACAAGTCATCTGCCTCTATCATGACAATAGGAGAATTAGGGTATTGCTTTAATGCCGGATGATCTTTGAGCAGCTGATTGCCCAAAATAACTATAAGCGAGCCGTCTTCTAGTCTAGCCATTTTTTAATATATTCCTCGACATCAAATCTATTTTTTAGACCGTTATAGTTCATATAGCGAATTTTTCCAAATACTGGCCTGCTAAACCATGCTCTATCGTGTAAGCCGGCAATAGACCATAATACCCCTACGTAGCCATTGGGGTCGCCACCATCGATTGAGTAATGATCGTTGAGATAGTTGGCGTAGCCTATAGCCTGGCTGGGACTTTCGCTCCACTCGAGTATTTTTTTTGCCCAGTACATACGCATGTAGCCGTGCATCTTACCGGTTTTGGCGAGTTGCGATTGGGCGGCATTCCAGGCTCCATCGTGAGTATTAAAATTTTCAAGCTCTTTTAGGCTATACAGGTATTCGCGTTCGTCGTGTTCGTGCTCAGCTAGGGTTTTCTTGGCCCAGTCTTTAGCACCTGCGAGTTTTTTGTAGTTTGAATTGTAATAGCAATAATTGTCGGCCAGTTCTTTGCGTACTATTAGCTCTTCAAGTAGGGCGTCAATGCTATCACCAAGCGTTGGCTGGCCTTCGTATTTAGCTAACCGCGGCTCTTTAATTAATAGCGGGGTATGGTGTTGGGTAAGCTCAAGAGCTGCTCGCAAGGATGATATTTGACCATAGTGTAGGTAAGGGCTAAGCCCGCTTAGCCCATCGATATTAGGATTATTGCGGTCACCGGCATAGCCGGCTAAACGGGTTTTAATAAATTCTTTAAGATGAGCCAAAGCTGCTTCCGACCCAGCTTCATAATTAATAATCGTGCCGTTTGTATCTATTTTTTGCACAATCTTAGCGGCGCGACCCCAGTCAGCTTTAAGGCTTGGCTTCAGTGCGATACTGTGCTTAAGAAGTTTTGGTGGCTCCTCAAGCCAATTTATAAGCTGTAAATGCACTTTCCTACGGAAGGTGTGGGCAGCAAATTCTTCATGCTCAGAGGCTGTCCAGATTGGGATAATATTATGAGTATCAACCTCCTCTACACTACAATCAGCATTATCTGCGATATAATTCTTAGTGTTTATAGGACCCTTTAGCGGACTAAAGTCAAAAACTATGGCGACTGGTTGCAATTTATTTAACTGCTCCAGAAGTCCCACAGCATGATCTTCAAAAAATAAAGTAAACTCAATATCGTGCGCTCTGAGGTCTGACTCAACTAGCCTAAGACCGGCTATCATAAATTGATAATGTTCTCTGGCTCTATCTCCAGATTTTGACAATACATTAAATACTACAACCAGCGGCAGACTGCTCTCGATGGCTAGTTGCTGAGCTCTCAAGAGGGCGTGGTTATCGTGTGCTCTTTGGTCTCGGCTCATAACATAGATCACGCACTTGCCGGCTGTTAGTGGTAAGTTATTTAGTTTTTTTATTCTACTATCCATATGATTATTATACATCTAGCAGTAGAAATAAGTAATTTATTTTTTTAGTGTCTTAGCAAGGTAAGCACCGGTGTAAGAGCCGGCTATTTTTGATACTTGCTCTGGGGTACCTTGGGCGACTATGTTGCCGCCCTTGCTGCCTCCCTCTGGTCCCAAATCTACTACCCAGTCAGCGCACTTGATGACATCTAAATTATGTTCGATAACTAAAACAGAATTTCCCATAGTCACAAGGGCATTCAAGACTTCTAGTAGTTTTTTGACGTCCTCAAAATGTAACCCTGTAGTCGGCTCGTCCAAAATGTAAAGTGTGCGGCCTGTTGCCCTGCGGCTAAGTTCAGTAGAAAGTTTAATCCGCTGGGCTTCTCCACCCGACAAGGTGGTAGCTGGCTGACCTAGCTTGATGTAGCCTAGGCCGACACTTTTGAGAGTTTCTAGTTTGCGATTAATGGATGGAATATTGCCAAAAAAATCACATGCTTCTTCGATTGTCATAGCCAGAACATCAGCAATATTTTTTCCTTTATAGACTATCTCTAGGGCTTCACGATTATAGCGCTTGCCGTTACAGACGTCACAGGTTACATAGACATCTGGCAGAAAGTGCATTTCTATTTTGATTATTCCGTCACCTTTGCAATTTTCACATCTTCCACCCTTTACGTTAAAGCTAAAACGTCCTGCACTATAGCCCCTAATTTTGGCTTCAGATACCATAGAGAATAGCTCTCTAATATCGTTAAAAGCTCCTGTATATGTAGCTGGGTTGCTACGAGGTGTTCGGCCAATTGGGCTCTGATCAATATCGATTACTTTATCAAGATTATCGGTGCCTTCTATTGATTTGCATTTACCAGCTGGTTCTTGACTACGGTGATATTCTTGGCTCAAGCGACGAGCCAAAATATCATTAATAAGCGAGCTCTTTCCGGAGCCAGATACTCCTGTAACAACCGTCATTATGCCAAGTGGTATTTCGACTGTGATATCGTTTAGGTTGTGCTCAGAAGCTCCAACTATCTTGAGTGCCTTACCATTAGATTTGCGGCGAATTTTAGGCACTTCGATTGACCTTTTGCCAGATAGATATTGGCCTGTTAGCGAATCCTTAACCTGTGCCACCTCTTCAGGGGTACCTGCTGCAACAACCCGTCCACCGTGCTCACCTGCAGCTGGACCAATATCGATTACATAGTCTGCCATCCTAATGGTGTCTTCGTCGTGCTCAACCACTATCACTGTATTGCCAAGGTTTTTAAGTTTAAGAAGTGTGGCTATTAATCTATCATTGTCTCTTTGGTGGAGCCCTATCGATGGCTCATCAAGGATATAAAGGACCCCCATAAGACTAGAGCCAATCTGGGTTGCCAATCTAATTCGCTGAGCCTCACCACCCGCTAATGTATTTGCACTTCTATCGAGGCTCAGGTAACTCAGGCCAACATCATTTAGAAATATTAAACGAGCCAGTATTTCTTGGACAATCTGCTTAGCTATAATTTTTTGCTGACCAACTAATGAAATACTTTTATAGTAGTCTAGCGCTTCCTCTACAGTCATTTCAGAAATATCCGCGATTGATTTGTCATTGATGGTAACTGCTAGAACTTCGGGCTTTAATCTTTTGCCATCACAGACCACGCACAGCTGGCTGGTCATGTATTTTTCAATTTCTTTTTTTACAAAATCACTATCAGATTCATGATAGCGTCGTTCTAGATTCGGAATAATGCCTTCAAACTTTGTACGATAAGTCCTACCACTGGGGCCCGGAACGGCAATTTCTTCATCACCGGTTCCGTATAATACGATATAAAGCTGGTCTTGTGAGAGTTTTTTGACAGGCATCTCAAGACTAAATTTGTGGGCCTTAGCAACAGCCTGAAGTAGCTTGGTGTACCAATTAAGACGCTGGGTGGTTCGGCTCCAAGGTCGTATTGCACCCTCTAAAATACTAAGGCTCTGATTGGGTATAATTAGATCCTGATCAATAACGAGTAGAGTTCCTAGCCCCATGCACTTAGGGCAAGCGCCATGTGGTGAGTTAAAACTAAAAAGCCTAGGTTCGATTTCAGGCAAAGCAAAGTCTGAGTCGGCCGTGGTATAGTGCTCAGAATATAGCTTCTCTTCGTTGGTATCATAATTCAACACACTAATAACCCCGTCGCCCAAATGTAAGGCAGCCTCGACCGACTCAACCAATCGTTGTGGGTTTTTCTTATCGATTATCAAACGGTCAGTAACAACCTCGATGGTATGTTTTTTTTGTTTATTGAGGCTTGGGACTTCATCGATAGGAATAATATTGCCATTTAGGCGCACCCTTGTATACCCAGCTTTTTGTATTTCATCAAGCAAATGAAGATGTTCGCCTTTTTTATCTTTAACTATTGGAGCTAGCAAAACCACCTTAGTATCCTTGGTATTTTCAAATATCAGATCAACTATCTGTTGCGGAGTTTGCTTGGTTAAGATTTCGCCAGTTTTAGGGTTATGTGGTACTCCGACTCTGGCAAATAATAGTCGCAAATAATCATATATTTCTGTTACTGTCGCAACGGTACTGCGAGGGTTTCGGCTAGATGACTTTTGATCTATAGATATGGCCGGGCTTAAGCCATCGATTTGGTCAACATCAGGCTTCTCCATCAGGCCCAAGAATTGTCTTGCATAGGCACTGAGGCTTTCTACGTACCGGCGCTGTCCTTCGGCATATATAGTATCGAATGCTAGAGACGACTTACCACTTCCCGATAGTCCAGTAATTACCACTAGTTTATCGCGTGGTATTTCGACATCTATATTTTTGAGGTTGTGCTCTCTGGCACCTTTGACGATAATTTTATCGTGCATTGACTGCCTCCTTTGGCTTAGTGATAATCAAGTCGCAAAATCAGCTATCAATTGTACTCTTGATGTCAATATAATTCAAGGGTTAGTGCACTAGCTTATAACTCTATTTTCGCCATTATTGAGGTTTTGGCGCCTCTTGTCGTTATTTTCACTATGGTCTTGCATGCTTGCGACTCTGGTTTCTTCAATTTGACCCAAATCATCAGCTAGCCAACCAGCATGACTTACTACGTCGGCTCTAATTGATGTCTTGCCAGCCATTACATCTGCTGCCAGCCTGTGCCTGCCACCGCCAATTTGCCAGAAGAACTCACCGTCTTGGTCGCGAGTTAGCGTAAGGTACACGCGATCCTTACGATCGGCCTCTTCACGGTTTGCATCGTTTGAGAGCCAGTTAATTCTATTTTTACTTGAGGTGCCGTCTTTGTATTCTCTGCTCATGTCGGCTAAAAGGTCTACAATTTGCTTGCTTTTCAGAAGCTCGTCGATTGGAATATTGCAGCTACCAAATATCACAGTTTTTTTCTGCACTGGGTCGTTATAATCTAATTCTTTCTCATGGCGGGTCGGCAGTTTAACTGAGAGCTCTCTCATGTCTTGGCTAAATTCTTCGACTGAAGGGCTTTGTTCATTTTTAGCTATCGCCTTTAATTCATCATACAATGTACCACCCGTCTCATTACTCTCATTCGGTATCGGCTCACCGTTCATTTGATTCTCTGGCTTTTAACGACATCTGATATCTCTTCAATCTGGTCACGCAATTCGGCGGCCTTCTCGAATTGTAAATTAGCAGCTGCAAGCTCCATTTGCTCAGTCATTTGTTTTTCTAGAAAAGCCAACTCATCCTTTGGCACTTTATAAAAATCTATCACCTCGATATCGGCTTTTTCGGCTTCGGCCTCCGCACTGATACTGTCGGATATAGCCTTCTGAATCGTGGCTGGTGTGATATTATGTTTTTTATTATAATCCTGCTGTAATTCCCGGCGATTATTGGTGGTCTCTATGGCTCGTTGCATACTACCGGTCATGTTGTCGGCGTATAATATCACCTTGCCATCTTGATGTCGGGCAGCCCTGCCTATTGTTTGAATTAGTGCTGTCTCGGATCTCAAAAAGCCCTCTTTATCGGCGTCTATTATTGCTACCAGGCTTACCTCTGGTAAATCTAGCCCCTCACGCAAGAGGTTGATACCAATCAAGACATCATAAACCCCCGCCCTAAGGTCTCTCAATATATCAACACGCTCCATAGTATCGACATCCGAGTGTAGATACTGGACCTTTATCTTTAGCTCGCTGAGGTAGTCAGTGAGATCTTCCGACATTCGTTTGGTCAACGTCGTAACCAGCACTCGTTGGTGCTTTGATACTCTATCGCGAATTTCTGCAATTAAGTCATCGACCTGGTGCTCGCTAGGGCGAACCTCAAGTATTGGGTCTAGCAACCCAGTCGGTCGGATAATCTGCTTGACGACCTGCTTGGACCTGCTGAGCTCATAGGTGCTTGGTGTAGCCGAAACATATATAACTTTATTAATATGACGCTCAAACTCGCTAAAGTTAAGTGGCCTATTATCGAGTGCGCTGGGAAGCCTAAAGCCATGTTCGATCAGGTTTTCCTTGCGAGCTCTATCGCCTGCATACATTCCGCCGACTTGAGGTATCGACATATGGCTTTCATCTATAAGCATCAAAAAGTCATCTGGGAAATAGTCCATTAGTGTGGCTGGCTGTTCTCCTGGCTCTCTATTGGTAAGGTAGCGTGAGTAATTTTCGATGCCTTTTACATAGCCAGTCTGTTCCATAATCTCAATGTCGTATTTGATACGGCTCTCAAGACGCTGAGCTTCAATAAACTTCGCGCTGTTCTTAAACCAAGCGACCCTTTCGTCAGCTTCAGATTTAATTTCTGTGATAGCTCTTTGTAGTTGCTCTCTTGGGGTTACATAGTGCTTGGCCGGAAAAATACTAACATTGCTGAGCTTTGCGATAACTTCACCTGTTAAGTAATCGATTTGTTTGATAGAAGCTATGTCATCTCCAAAAAACTCAATCCTGTAGGCACATTCCTCACCAATCGGGAATATATCTAGGTTTTCACCACGAACCCTAAAACTACCGCGCTCAAAACTAATATCATTGCGTTGGTATTGAATATCGTTAAGCTGCCGCAGTAGTTTGTCGCGCTTACGGACATCCCCTACACTAAGCTTAATTGTCATGCTGGAGTAGTCTTCAATGCTACCAATACCGTATATACAGCTGACGGATGCAATAATAATAACGTCCTTGCGGCTAAGCAAGCTAGCCGTAGCGGCATGTCGCAAACGATCGATTTCTTCATTTATTGCACTGTCTTTTTCGATATAAGTATCACTACGCGCGATGTAGGCCTCTGGCTGGTAGTAATCGAAGTAGCTCACGAAGTAATGAACTGCATTATCTGGAAAAAATTCCTTGAACTCACCATAGAGCTGAGCTGCAAGAGTTTTATTATGACTCAAAACCAAAGTCGGCTTACCATAATTAGCAATAACATTGGCCATAGTAAAGGTTTTGCCTGAGCCGGTAATACCAAGCAGAGTTTGGTCTTTTATTTTTTTACTCAAACCCAGACTGAGTTTTTTTATAGCCTCGGGCTGATCACCGCCTGGTGAAAACTTAGAATGTAGCTTAAAAATGGTCACGCTACTATTGTAGCAACTTTATCGACCAATAAGTACAGATTTGAGCACAGTAACAAAATTAGGCTTTTGGATAGCCAAAACCTTGATTTCTGCCTCTGAACTATAATATTCGATTCGTATTTTTTTATTTTGTGTTGTAAGCATTTCTTTTTGTTTTAATTATTCTTAAATCTAATTGTGGATTATCATAAGCACTATGTCAATAGGTAATTTGGATAATTATTATAAAAACTATTTAATTCCAACTGTTGCAGCGAAGCTTTTGTAGACCAGGAATACGCCGACCAACACAAAGAGTGCACAAATCATTACTACTGTTATCTGGTTAGCTTTAGTAATAGGACGGGCCTTGGATGGTGAGACTCGGCTGGGCTTTTTTGTTCTAGACATTTTTTTCCTGTAATTTGTTATGCTTTTATATAGTGTAGATTATACGCTGCGTTGAGTTTTCGTCAAGTTGTCTTGGGACGGTCCAACTTCAAGCAAATATAGTATCTAGCTTGGCCTTATCGAAACCAACAACTATCTCGCCGCCAGCATCGATTACCGGAACGCCCATCTGGCCCGACTTATCGACCATTTCTTGAACCCTATCGCGGTTTTCGGCAAGGTCAACTAATTCATAACTGATATCGTTATCGGCAAAATATTCTTTGACGTGCTTACAAAAAACACATGTTGGGGTGGTATAGAGTATCACTTTTTTATCACTTTTGGGGCTCATAATTTTTCTCCTGTTACTTTATTAAGTTTAGCATCATTTATATCTTTGCCAAGTACTGGGAGGCCTGAATTGCGGCTTTGGCACCTTCGCCAGCTGCTGTAATAATCTGCTTTTCAATAACAGTGGTGATGTCACCTGCTGCAAAGATGCCAGCTACCGAAGTCATATTGTATTCGTCTATGATTATTTCAGAATGCTTGTTGAGATTGACCAGTCCCTTCAAATACTCTGTTGCTGGCAAAGATCCGACTTCTATAAACACTCCTGATACGGGCAGGTCTTTCTGGAGTCCTCCGTCTCGAGATTTTATTCTTATCGAAGAAACAGTCTTTTCACCCTCAATAGCTACGGCTTCGGTGTTGTTCATAACACGAACATGTGGCAGGTCCATAACCTTATCAATCATAACCTTATCGCCGTTGAGCTGCTTGGTAATATTAATGATATATATCTGCTTGACTAATTTACTGACATTAAGGGCTGAGTCTAGGGCCGAGTTACCACCGCCGATAATTGCCACGTCTTTGCCCTTAAAGAGTGGTCCGTCGCAGTAAGCACAGTAAGCAACGCCGCGATTGAGAAACTCTTTCTCGCCAGTTATTCCTAGCATGCGAGGTACCTTACCGCCGGCAATAATAATTGCCTTGGCAGTTTCGGATTTTCCGTCGCCGGTCGTTATCACAAAATTCTTGCCCTTCTTTTTAATATCTTTAATCCCAGATATGCTGATTCTGAGCTCAAGGTCTTCCTTGAACTCTTCTAAATGATCTTCGAATTTTTTAACTAAATCAGGGCCAGTGATCATACTGAAACCTAGGTAGTTCTCGATATCACTACTCCAGCTGGCCTGACCCCCAATGTCCTTACTAATAATTAGTGTCTTAAGTTTTTTACGAGCCGCATAAACTCCAGCTGTCATTCCAGCTGGTCCGGCACCTACAATTATAATGTCGTAGGTTTTGCTCATACCAAAGCTATTTCCTTGGGCTGGTAGTCGCGTGGGGCTCTAGCCAGAAGCTTGAGTAGTTTATCCTTTGGAAGTAGGCCAGCCTGCGCACCGAGTTGCTGGACGACACTCATGGGATTAATGGGCGCCCAGCGAAGTGCTACCTGTATACTTTCACCACTCGCAATAGCTGCTACAAAAGTAGATGTGTAGGCGTCGCCACAGCCGGTTCGGTCGAAAGGCTTTTTGGGGTCTGGGTAATTGCGCATACTATATATTTTAGTCCCATCGCTAGCGTAGCTGCCCTTAGGACCATCAGTAACAACTACTACCTTGGGGCCAAGGCCGTGAAGCATTCTAATCAGCTTAGCGATATCGGTGCTATCGCTGCCAGTGACAGCTTGGGCTTCTTCCAGATTTACGGCAAATATTTCGGTTTTTTGATATATTCTACGGAGCTTATTGACTCCCTCTCGTATTTGAAAAGTGCCGGGCTGAAAGGCCAACTTAACATCTGGGTTTTGTTCTAAGTAGCTAGCAATATGTTCATGGATGTGCTTGGCTTTCTCACCTATCGAACTTAAGTATATCCATCTTGGTTTTTTACTTGAGCTAATTTGTGGCCAGTGGTAAGGATAGGCTTCGTGTTTGATCAAAATCGTACGGTCTGCGCCATAGGAGAGTACGTAGTGATAGTTACTACTCATCCCTTTATTTATAAAAATAAATTCGGTCGATACATTGCGGGCATGCAAACTCAAAAGTATTTCCTCGCCAACCTTGTCATCTCCAATGTTAGCATAAAGGCTCGAGTTAAGCCCTAGCATCGCAAAGCAAACTGCTGCATTGGGGCTATTTCCAACTCCATTAATTATGGTGGCTTTTTCAAATGGTACTTTCGTACCAAATGTCATACAAAGCAGTGGATGATGAGAGTCCGGGTGCTTCACACTAGCCTCATGTGGTAATAGTTTTATAAATGCATCTGTAACAACATCACCAATGCTTAATATATCTACTTTATGATCCAACTTATAAACCTCCTGTTTGAACATTCATAGTTCTTAATGCTGGCTTTTTTAATATTCCAGCTCTTGCACCGTATACCTCTAATACTGAGCAGGCATTGGCACTAGCAATGGTAAGAGCTTCGGGAACCGATTTTTGCTGGAATACAGAAGCCGTGTAACTTGCCGAAAATACATCTTCGGAGCCTGTAAAATCTAGGGCGTTAATATTCTTATACTGACCGCAGCTATAAAGGGTACTATCTTCATAGGCATAAGCTTCTTTATTTACATCATATAACAAAACTGATTTTGCTCCAAGGGCTACTAACTGTCTGATAAGCTCCGACGGCTCAGTTACTCCTCCGAACAATTCTGTAGCAAAAGCAATGGGCATCATTATTCGGTCGACACTTGATAATACAAAGTTTAGGTGCCTACGCTTGTAGCTCTTTGAGCTGCTTATATTAATAGCCAATTGGGCCCCTTTTAGCTTTGCGAAGTTTTCAAAAAATTTATATATGCGCAAGTCGGTCGGTAATTCTGCCAGATATATTAGTCGAGCGCTAAGGTCAGGAAATCTAATGTCGCTAGCCCTCAGCGAGTTAATGGAGTTTTGGTAAGTCAGCCTGATCTCGTGAGATCTCTCGGTAACCATGTGAATATTTATGTCGGTATGGTGCTCAGGGTTGCTTATCAACAAATCGTTCTCAAGCTCTTCATGCTTAGCTATAATCTTAATTTGATTAGCTAGGTGGTCCTTGCCTGTTCTGGCGATGCAACCCGTTTTAATACCCTGCCTAGCAAAAGTTATTGCCGAGTTTAGGCCCGACCCCCCAGCCTCATAAACCGAATGTTCGATGTCGTAACTATTGTCGTTCTGCAAATTTAGGGCACCATCGCTAGCAAATTGACTAGGCCTGATCTCTTTACCACTAATAAAAATGTCAAAACCAGCCGAACCTACCGATATGATATCGAGGTTCATTTTTTGACTCCGCGCAGCATGGCTTTAGCAGTTTTAACTATCGATGCAGAGTCGAGCTCGTATTCTTTCCATAATTCTGTAATGGTACCAGATTGCCCAAATCTATCTTGAGTACCAAGTCGCTCGACATGAGTTGGTAGCTTGCTACTTAGTAGTTCGGTCACTGCTCCACCCAAACCTCCAGTCACCTGAGACTCTTCAAGAGTTATGACATGATTGGTCTTGGCGGAGCTAGATAGGATTGTTTCAGAATCTATCGGCTTAATGGTGTGGCAGTTAATTACTTCTACGCTTATCGAATGCTTATCAAGATCTTCTGCTGCGCGCAAGGCCTCATAGACTAGTGGTCCGCAAGCTACAATCGTTATGTCATTGCCCTCTCTCAAAATATTGGCCTTACCGATCTCAAATATTGACTCATCAGTAGTTATGACCGCAGTTTTCTCACGGGCTAATCTTAAATAAGCTGGCTTATTAAGCTTAGCCAAAGCAACTGTAGCGCGGCGCGCTTCTTTGCTATCACAGGGCACCACTACCACCATATTTGGGAGTGCTCGCATTAACGCGATGTCTTCTAGCATTTGATGTGTTGCACCGTCAGGACCTACCGATACGCCAGAGTGGCACCCTACAATCACTACATTTCTGTCATTAAGACAAATTGTTGTACGGATTTGCTCCCAGTTGCGGCCCGGGCTAAAACTGGCATAGCTAGCTACAAATGGTTTTTTACCAACTGCTGCGAGACCACTAGCCAGTGTCACCAAGTTTTGTTCTGCGACACCGACCTCGATGTATCTTTCTGGAAAGGCCTTAGCAAACGGCTCCATTTGTGTCGACTCGACTAAGTCTGCACACAGCGCCACCACTGTAGTATCGAGTTCGCCTGCCTCGACTAGGCCTTCGCCAAAACCTTTTCTGTTGGGCTCATATTCTAATTTCGTGGTATACAGCTCAGGGTTGAGTTCGTAGCTATTCATGCTCGCTCCTAATTTTGCCATTTAATGTTCTTAGCCTTTCTAGTGCTGCCTTGGCCTGAATAGCCTTTGGCGGATCACCTTCGATATCTTTTATTCCTGGTGGTATGCCATGCCAACGGTAGTCGTACTCCATAAAATCAACCCCTTTGCCTGCTATGGTATGGGCGATGATGCAAGTTGGTTTTTCCAATATAGCCCTACTCTGGTTAAAAGCAGCGATTATATCCTCAAAATTATGGCCATCAACCTCAATCACATGCCAATTAAAGGCTTGATACTTCATCGCAAAAGGCTCTAGAGGCATAACATCTTCAGTCATGCCATCAATCTGGATATTGTTTCGGTCGACCACAACAGTTAGATTATTTAATCTATTTTTACCTGCAAACATAATTGCCTCCCAAGTATTGCCCTCCTGATGCTCACCATCACTCGCAAAACACCATACCCTCTGTTGCTTTAAGGCATCCATCTTAAATCCGAGCGCCATACCTGCAGCTTGGCTAATACCGCTGCCCAAGGGTCCGCTAGTGGTCTCGAGGCCTGGCAAACGAGTTCGCTCTGGGTGGCCCTGCAGCCTGGTTCCAAATTTGCGGAGAGTCATTAGCTCGGAAGTTGGGAAGTAGCCAGCGTGAGCCATAGTTGCATAAAGCACGGGATTAATATGCCCGTTACTTAGCACAAATCTATCGCGTTCTGGCCAGTTAGGCTCTTTGGGTTTATACCTTAGTACCTCAAAAAACATTGCAGTAAAAACATCTGCCATATCAAGAGATCCTGCAGAATGGCCACTGCCCGCCTCTACAAGCATCTTAATGATGTCTTGCCTAATTTCGTTAGCTATTAGCTCTAGTTCTTTGGTGGTATGTATCATAATAAATAACCTAAAAACTCCGAATATCGGCTCAGCGGGTCGTCGCTACTAAATATCGCTGAGTTAATATTGACGACATCAAACCCGGCCTGCAGGACTTTCTTGGCGTTTCCCGAGTTAACTCCTCCATCCAACCCAACCTCAGCGGCCGGAAACATTGCCCTTGCTTCTGGGAGCCTATCAAAAACTATCGGATCTAGTTTTTGGCCCTCAAAACCAGCCGAGTATCCCATAATCAAAATATGATCCAACAATTCATGGTAGGTTTTTATTTTGCTAAGTTTTGTTTCGGGGTTGATAGCAACCCCTGTGCTAAAACCGGCTTTTTTAATTTTTTCTAATAGCGGTCCAATGTCCTGTCCACACTCAAACTGAATAATAATTTTATTTACATTAAGGGCTATGCATTTATCGATATAAGGCTTTGGGTTCATCACCATGAGGTGGACATCCATCTTAATCTCGGTTAATCTTCCTACCTCATCAAGAGTAATTGTTTTGTTATCTACAAACTCACCGTCTATGATGTCGAGCTGAAAACGATTAGTGAGTTGCTTTATAATAGCTAGTCGTGCCTGGTAATCTAGTCTGGTTTTAACCAGTATTGCTGGTACTATTTTGGTCATAGCATCTTGCCTTCTTCGAGTCGGGATATTTCTTCGATACGACGTTTGTGCCTAGCTAAACCCGAAAAAGGTGTACTGAGCCAGATCGACACAATATCAAAAATTTCCTTATCGGAAAGCTCTTTGGCTGATAGGCTCAATATATTACTATCATTATCCTGACGAGATAGTTTTGCTAGGCTCTCGTTGTTTGCAGAGACAGCACGGATGCCTTTGATTTTATTTGCGGCAATTGCCATGCCTTCGCCACTCTTACAGACCAAGACGCCCAATGAACCGTGATTTTCGCTTACTGCTATAGCGACCTTGCTTGCATACAATGGGTAGTCATCGTTTGGATCGAGCAAGTACGGCCCCATATCGTAAATTTCATTATGCTTTTTGCTCTTTTCAAGCTTTTCGATAAGCTCGTTTTTTTTAATGAAGCCGGCATGGTCAGATGATACAAATATCTTCATGTTACTTAGTAGTTTTACCTGCCTTTTCAACCATTTCAACTAATCTATTGGAGTATCCCCACTCGTTGTCGTACCAAGCCACAACCTTGACCATATTGCCCCCAACCACCTGGGTTAGGTTTAGGTCAACCGTCGCAGAATGAGGATCACCAATAAAATCACTAGATACTAGCTCTTCTGAGGTACAGGCCAAAATATGCTTCATTTGGCTCGATTCGGAAGCGTGTTTGATAGCGGCATTAACCTCCTCTACGGTGGTATCTTTTTTGGTTAAAATTGTAAAGTCAGATAGAGATACTACTGGCACCGGAACTCTAACGCTTAAGCCTAAAAAATTGTCTTTTAGGCTGGGGATAATTTTAGTTGCTGCGACCGTGGCATTGGTGGTGGTGGGTACAATATTCTCGGCTGCGTTACGTCCTTCGCGCAAATCCTTACTCGGAGAATCCTGTAGAGATTGGGATGCAGTATAAGCATGCACGGTAGTCATCATTGACTTGTCTATGCCAAACTCCCGCTCCATAATAAAGGCTATCGGGGTAATGCAGTTGGTGGTGCAAGATTGGTTTGATATTATTTCTTGATTAGCAAGCTCGTCGGCGTTCACACCGATCAAAAAGTTTCCAGCCTTAGGATTGTTTTCGTCGTTTTTAATTGCGGCCGATACTACCACCCTCTTGGCGCCGGCTCTAATGTGCAGACTGGCGTCTTCGACTTTAGTAAAAAACCCAGTGCTTTCTATCACAACATCTATATTGAGCTTATCCCACGGCAGTAGAGATGGATCTTTTTCGGCTAGAATAGCAATTTTTTTACCATCGACTACTATAGAGTCGTCTGTACTAGAAACTTCCTTATGGTAAGTACCATAATTACTATCGTGCTTCAGTAAATAAGCCAATGTCTTGGTATCGGACAGATCGTTAATTGCTACAATCTCTAGCTCAGGATTAGCAAAAGCTATTTTAAAGGCACTTCTACCGATTCTTCCAAAACCATTAATTGCCACTCTGATCATTAAAATTTCTCCATTTAGCTTATGTATATTATTATACAGCTTATGTGAATCTATTACGATACGAAGTAGCTTTTATTGTTTTCTAAAATATACTACTTTTTGTTGTTTTTGGTGTGTGGTTTGCAAACGTTATCAGTACAATCCTCACCTTCAAGTAGCCTAATAATATCTTCCTTATCGTGGGCACCACATAGAGCTTGGTTAGTATCAACATTTACAAAAGCAGGGACACCGGCAAACCCACCGCAGGCCTCGCCGATTATTTTGCTGTGCGATTCCATCTTGCGGGCATTTTCTTCGTTATTCCAAACTTCTAGCTTTTCTATTTTTGCGCCAGTTGCTGATTCGACTTCTGAAATGACCGGCTTCATTGCTATGCAATGAGGGCAGGTCTCTCCATAAAATTCTATTACGTGCCCATATTTTTTTGACATTGACTCTCCTAGCTTAGTTATATCTAATAGTATAAACTCTTAAGCTAAAAAAACAAATCTACTGGGCTAGGGCTTTGTCGATAGCCTGGAGAATATCGTTAGAGCCAGCCTTAAGTATTACTGCTGTGCCGTTAACGAAGAAGCTGGGGGTACCCTTGAGCTTAAATGCCTCACCTAGTCCAGCTTGCTGGTTGATAAGATCGATTACTTTTTGACTTTCGGAATCTTTTTTAAATAAATCTACATCTATGCCTATCTCTCTGGCATAAGCTTCAAATTTTGAGCGAGGGTCTTTCTGTTTACTCCAATCGTCTTGGCGTTCATACAGTATATTGTGCATCTCCCAGAATTTTCCCTGTAGTGCAGCTGCTTCGGCAGCCTGTGCAGCAGCCTGGGCGTTAGCGTGAATTTCTGTTAACGGGAAGTTCAGGAAAACAAATTTTAGTTTGTCGCTATATTTCGGAAGTATATCGTCTTTAATTAGTTTGTGGTATTGCCCACAAGCCGGACATTGATAATCCCCAAATTCGGTCAATGTCACCTTGGCATCAGCTGGCCCCAGAGAATTGCCCGAACTTAATTTAGCTACATCGGCTTCAACCTGAGGACGCTGCGAATTGCTAGCAACGGTAGGTTTGTCTTCAGGGCGTGAAATAGCATAAACCACCAGAGCTATCACTAAGGCGATTAGGCTGATAAAGATAATTGTAGGTAGATTTTTTTTCATTGTTATAGTTTAGCAAAATTTAGTAAATCTAAAAAGCATTAGTTTTATTTGGTAGGGCTATTTGCTTTTGTTAGCTAAACTTAGCCTTGACCTCTACAAAGGTCTCGACTTTACGGGTTTTTGGGTCGAACTTCTTGAATTCTAGCTTGTCTGGAGTATTCAAAGTGTTCTTGACAGTGTAGTACCTGCTGCCTGTTGCTTTGTTTCTAAGTATAGTAAGTTGTCGCTTGGTATTCTTTGCCATGATTGAGTATGAATTATAGCTTATAAAAGCACTTTCTTCAAGGCTTTTTTTGGCTTTTATCTAGTAAAGTTTATTTTGAGCTATCTCTTGCCAGCTATTATCTTCTGTTTCTTTTTTATACAAGCAGACTCTACCAAGATTATAAGTGAAATGTATTGGCCGTGATCTTAATTCTTTAAGCACTAGTTGAGCCGCATCACTACTAAGCCTATTGATAAGAGTTAGGTGGGGGTGAAAATCCCATTCCTCAGCAGTGTTCTTTAATATTTGCTCAGCCACAGACTGGTACGATTTCCTAATAACGTAAAAAGGCACATAGTTGTCAGGTTCAAAATAAATAGCACTGTTGCGTTTACCGATAAAGGCATCGATTTTATTAAACGACATCGTGAAGCCTTGGCAAACTGGCGAGCTACTAAATAGCTCTACGGCCCTGTCGATTGGTAGCAAAGACTCTTGAGGGCGATGGATTGTGATATGTGGACCGAGAGTAAGCTTCCAGCGCGGTGCGTAGTGACGGTAGGTATCTCGTAAATCTATAAAATTGCCAGCCTCTGGCTCTGACAGTGGGATAGCTACTAGATAGCGCACTATATAGAGACTTCTACCGACACCGGGCAATGATCGCTTCCCGTTTGCTCGGGGTGGATTTTGGCAGACTTAATTTTGGCTTTGAGTCTTGTGCTAGCTAGCCAATAATCAATTCGCCATCCGACATTATTGGCTCTAGCATTACCCCAGTGCGTCCACCATGTGTAGTAGCCATTACCCTTGCTAAAGATTCTGAGCGTATCAATAAACCCAGCCTTAATAAAATTATCAATTCCGGCGCGCTCTTGCGTAGTGTAGCCTTTTTTTCCTTCATTGGGCTTTGGTCGGGCCAAGTCATCTGGAGTATGTGCAACATTTAAATCGCCGCAAACCAAAACTGGCTTTTTTATATCGAGGGTCTTGCAGTAATCAAGAAAAGCTGGGTCCCAGTGCTCGTACCTAAGTGGTATGCGACTTAAATCGTCCTTAGAGTTAGGGGTATAAACCGTAACCACATAAAACTTTTCAAATTCTGCAGCTATGACACGGCCCTCCGTGCTGCTGTCTCTATCTTCGCTGTCGATTAGATGATATTTTTTTGATATGACTTCAGGGATACCATTAACGACAGCAATTGGCTCTTGCTTCGAAAATATCGCCGTGCCGCTATAACCTTTTTTGTTAGCCGAGTTCCAGTATTCGTGATAGCCTGGCAAATCAATTTCCACCTGCTCCTGGTTGGCCTTGGTTTCTTGCAAGCAAATAATATCGGGCTGGTATACTTTAAGGAATTTTTGAAATTCACCCTTCTTAATAACTGCCCTAATACCATTAACATTCCATGAGAATAACTTTGTCATATAGGGCTATTATAGCAAAAGAGCCGAACATCTGCTTGGACAATATCTTTAAGAGTAAAAACGGCATGTAGACGATTGGTTCTTTTGGGCAAATTATTACCCTAGCGTAGAATCGCCTACAAGCACACTTCTATTTCTCTCAAAACTGTTGCCCTTCCTTAGTTGGTCTTCTTGCTCCTGCCTACGGCCAAGTCTTTGGCGAGTCTGGCGTTGGCTTGAATGGAGTCAGCTTTTTGAGCCCATTTTGAAGCCATCTCATCTAGCATGTCTTCGACAACCTGACGGTCGCGCAATAAATTGCGTTGCATACGACGAAATTGCTTTAAAGCTTTGCGTCTTTTCATATCCTTTCACCTCCCTTCAATAAAAGCGGTGTAATTACATTATACACCCATTTTAACGAACGCTAGACGGTGAATGTGACAAATCTATTTATGCTATATTTTATCTATCTTGGCGGCCATTATAAAGTCATTTTCGCTGAGTCCCTTGACGGCATGAGTATAAAGCTCAATCTGGACGATACTATAAAAAATATAGATATCGGGGTGATGCCCTTGTTGGTTGGCAATATCGGCTACGCTATTAACGAACTTCATGGCCTCCTTAAAATCCTTAAAGCTAAACTCTCGCTTAATGCTGTGGTCTTTTATAACCTTCCAGTCTTTGTTGATTTCGGCGAGGTATTTGGCAATATCACCATGCGGCATCGCTGGCGTACCACCTTCACAGGCAAAACATGTCTTATTGGCTAAATCTTTGATGGGGTTTTCCTCCTAGTTAAAGTGTTATAACAATAATTATATAGTAAAATACTTAAATAGTATGAGTTTTCAACCACAACAAAATGTCGATCTCGCCGAGCTCACTACCTTCAAAATAGGTGGTCGAGCCGCTTTTTATACTGAGGTTACATCGGCAAGTCAATTGCCAGAGATATTTGCCTGGCTGAATCAAAAAGAACTGCCACATCTTGTGCTGAGTGGTGGGAGCAATACCATCTTCGGCGACGGTATATTTCGCGGGCTAGTGATAAAAATTAGTATTATGGGCTTCGCTGTGCTTAACGAATCAGAAAAATCGGTAGATATTAAGGTCGGTGCTGGTGAAGACTGGGATGCAGTCGTTCGGAGGACTGTCGAACTGGGCTTTTCAGGAATAGAAGCATTATCAGGTATACCCGGGCTCACTGGAGCAACTCCTGTTCAAAATATTGGTGCCTACGGGCAAGAGCTGAAAGATACCGTTAAATCGGTTGAGGTTTTTGATACCAAATGTGCTGAGGTAACAAGCCTGACAAGAGCAGAGTGCGGCTTTGGTTATAGAGATAGTATCTTTAAGTCTATATCTAAGGGCCGCTACATAATTACAGCGGTTGTCTTTGAGCTATCTAAGCAAGCCCCTGGAGTACCTAACTATAAAGACGTTGTTAGCTACTTTGAATCGCACAATATCGCCAGCCCCAGTCTAGAACAGATACGCCAGGCTGTTCTAGAAATTCGCAGTGGCAAGTTTGTTGATCCATCGGTAATGCCTAATGCTGGCTCTTTTTTCAAAAATCCGATCGTGACTGAGCTCGTTGCTAAGAAAATAATGCAGCAAAACCCAGATGTTAAATTATATCCAGAGGATACCAAAATAATTCCTCTTGAAGGCGGTAATTATAAAATAGCCGCCGGCTGGCTGATTCAAAATCTTGGGCTCAAGGGTTTGGAGCTCGAAAAAGTCAGGATTGACCCCGACCATGCTCTGGTACTGGAAAATAAGGGTGGCGCATCACAAAAAGATCTTAAGCATTTAGTGAAAAGGATACAAGATGCAGCAATCGAAAAGTATGATATTGAACTAGAGCCAGAGCCCGTAATTGTTGAATTCAACTAACGGTTTGTATTTCTAGTTGTAGTACAAAACAGAAATCATTGTAATTAGTATCAGAATCTGGCCAGCCAAATCAATTACCACCAGTTTTTTTGAGACTTTTTCGAATATTCCACCAACCACGGCATAGGTGACCATAAAGCCAGCCCAGATCCAGATAGAAAGTCTGATTGCCTCAAATAATGTCTGGGGGTTAGTGATAACTAGGAATCTTTTTAGCACTATCGCCGTCAAAAGTATCATAAGTAAAGCGATCAGATAATTTGTAACCGAGATGCTTTTGATGTCTTTAGACTTAATGCCGGCTTCTTTTTGCCATACTTTACCAAGCACAAGTGGTGAATGCCAAACAACAGCAACAATAACTGCCAAAAGCGAAGCCGAAACAATTCCGAACCAATTGGTAATTATGAAATCTAACATAAAGCTCCTTTATTTAATAAATCCAGTATGAGCGTAATAATTATATTTAACAAGCTTATGTTATTTTTTTAGTCTACGCGAGCCTAGCAGATATCATTTCGACTTCGTCTAGTCTACACATAAAGCTATCGAATTTGCCCGACCGGCTAATAACCTCGACACTATCTTGCTCGAGAGTCTGACGGCTAATTACGATCTGCACTGGGCACCCAATAAGGTCGGCATCGGCAAATTTTTCGCCAGTGCTGGCATTGGTCCTGTCATCAAATAGACAAGCTTCTGCACCGAGTGCCTGATAAACATCCTCACCAGCCTTAATATTGGCCTCATCATTCAACGCGACGATATGGTACTGATACGGGGCGACTTGGCTGGGCCAGACAATTCCCTTTTCATCAGCAAACTTCTCTACTATTACTCCCATCAGTCTTGATATTCCGATCCCGTAGCTACCCATCCAGACTACGTTCTGAGCATTTTCGGCATCAGAGTATTTGTAGTCTAGAAGCTCTGAAAACTTAGTACCGAGCGGAAATATATTGCCTACTTCGCTAGCCCTAACTTGCTCGAGCTCGTCGAAATCGACGCCCAACTTTTTGGCGTCCTCTGGTGTAGCAACTTCTTTGTTGTAAGCAATATTATTTTTCTTATCAAGATATATAGTGTCTTCGCCGCTTTCTAGAACAGTCTGGAACTCGTGCGAATAGCTGGAAGTAAAGTCGCCTCCTGAAGCTAGGGTTATATAGGTGTCTTCACCAATTCCGAGTTTTTTATAGATGGCAACGTAGCTGGCTTTAGCCGTTTCGTAGAAGCTGTTAAGATCAGCTTCGCTAGTATGGAAGCTGTAGAGATCTTTCATAATAAATTCCCTGCCTCGCAGCAGCCCAGATTTTGCTCTTGGTTCGTTGCGAAACTTAGTCTGTATTTGATAGAGCGCAAATGGAAAATCCTTGTAGCTGGTGCGAAAGTGCTTCGCTAAAGGTGTGATTATGTCTTCGTGGGTTGGATTCAGAATATACTCAGTATTGCTTTTTGCCAGAGCCTTTTCGTTGGCTGGCTTGGTGCTCATCAAAACATCAATGCTGTCATGGCGGTTAGTGGCATGCCATCGGTCTCTTCCTGATAGTGACGGCAACAAAAGTTCTTCTCCAATTTTATCGATTTCTTCACGGACAATACCTTCGATATTCTTAATAACTCTCATACCCAACGGCAAAAAGGCATAAACCCCGGCCATTTCTTGATATATATAACCAGCTCTAATTAATAGCTTGGCATTAATAGATTCGGTCTGAGCCGAAATATTTTTACTTGTTCTAGTAAATAGCTTTGATAGTTTCATAGCTATTAGTATCTAATAGATAAGGTGATGTTGCAAGGTGGTCATACTCTAGGCCTAAAGCGAGCCCTGAGTGCATTTAAGATTACTATGACATCGATTGCTTCCTGCATAAATGCACCAATCAGGGGGACAATAAATCCAAATAGTGCGAACACCATCAGTACTGAGCTCAGTCCGATGCCGGTAAAAATACTCTGCTTGGCAATAGTGACGGACCTTTTTGATATTGCTACCAGCTCGGCTAGGCGGCCGAGGTCGTCCTGCATAATGACTGCGTCGGCTGCTTCTGAGGCTGCAGTCGAACCCTTGGCTCCCAGCGCGATGCCAACATCTGAAGCCGCCAGGACAGGTGCGTCGTTGATACCGTCTCCAACCATAGCAACTGGGCTGTGGCTTTTCTTTTCATCTAGTAGCAATTGGACTTTCTGATCAGGCAGCAACTGACTATGGACATCCTCTATACCAAGCTGGCCAGCTATACGCTCTCCAACTTGCTTTCGGTCTCCTGTTAGCATTATAAATCTGTCTACGCCCATTTTCTTAAGACTTTCAATAGTAGCCAGAGCCTCGACCCGAAGCGGATCGACAAAGGTAATAGAGCCAATATATTTATCATCACGAGCTACAAATAATGCCGTATTTTGATGTCCACTATGGCCGACACAGACAGGGTTACTGGTATCCACCCCGCTAGACTTCAGGAACTCAAAGCTGCCGACCAAAACTTTTTGGCCCTTAATGACTGCCGATATTCCTTTGCCCGGGACTTCCTTAGATCGTGTGACTTTATATAGTACTATTTTGCGTTGTTTAGCTGTGGTGACCACTATCTGAGCTAGAGAGTGTGTCGAAAGGCTCTCAACACTGGCGACTATTTTTAGTAGCTCATCTTTAGTTATCTCACAAGGCTCGATATCTTGCACAGTTGGCTTGCCTTGGGTCACAGTGCCAGTTTTATCAAAAGCAACTGTTTTCAGACGACTCAGCTGCTCTAGTACACCGCCACTTTTTATAATCACACCCCTGCTTGCAGCTCTACTCATACCAGATACGATCGCTACTGGTGTAGCTATTAATAAAGGGCAAGGTGTAGCCACTACTAGCACCGACAATGCTCGGACAGGGTCGCCGCTAATTGCCCAAGCTAGGCCGGCCATAAAAAAGGTGATTACCGTAAAGGGCAGACTATAGGCATCGGCTAGCCGCACCAAAGGTGACTTTTTGGTAGAAGCCTCACTAACTAGCCTAATTATCTGCTCATACTGACTATCTTTACTGATGTGTGTAGCTTTAACTTCGACCACACCATCGAGGTTGATCGAGCCAGCCAATACGGCATCACCCGATTTTTTATTTTCTGGTAGGCTCTCTCCGGTAATAGCTGACTCATCAACTGATGTAAAACCCTTGTATATCTTGCCGTCGACTGGGATCATATCGCCAGGTTTTAGCAAAATAGCATCCCCTACCCGAACTTTTGATACTGCAACATCATTTATACCAGAGCTTGTAATCAGGTGGGCGGTAGTGGGCTTGCGTTTTAGAAGACTATCAAGCTCGTGTCGTGCGCGATTCTTTGCGAAAGCCTCGAGTGCCTCGCCACCTGTCAACATAATGACTATCACGGCGGCGGCGAGATATTGACCTAGCAACAGAGAGGATATTATGGCAGCAAGAGCAATGACATCGATTCCTACCTGCCCTGAAAGCAATGTCTTGATCATATCTCGTGCACTCGGGATGATCGCAATAACCGAAACCGCCACGACGCCAATTTGTGCTATGCCGGGCGAGCCAACAATGGCCAGCACCAAGCAGCTCGATAGTGCAAAGAGCACAAAAACGAGATTATAGTAGGGGAAGTTTAAGCTAAAATTTTTACGCATTAAATACATAATACAGGTTATGTGCGACTAATAATATCTTTGGTGTGACATAAAATAAGCTTGACTACCATGGGTTTATCTGTTAAGATATTGGGTCTGTCCACAGTAGCACCTATGTAGGGGGTAAGGTTGAAAAGCAAGCCGTTATGGAAATTTTGGTACCATGCAAGTATCAATCGCGTCATTGAGAATATCGAACACGATAAACTCAAAAAAGAGGTTGCCCTAGCCAAGGCCGACATTCTGGAAGCCAGTCTCGAACTCAAAAATAGCTCGAGCCAGCACCATCAATTCTTAAAGTCGGCCCGCCACAAGCTAGAGATTGGTGCAATTGAGCCCCGTCACATTAAAAAATTGATGATCTTGGCCAAGCAAGGACAAGAAGCGGGCGAACTATCGCAGGCTCTATTTCAACTCAGCAGTACTGGGAACCGTTCGGCCTAACACCAGACCAGACCAGACCAGTCCAGACCAGACCAGACCAGACCAGTCCAGTCCAGACCGCACCACATTACCTCCTTCTGCGTATATCGCAGGAGGGGTTTTTTATGTACAATGGTTTTTAGAGTATATGGAAGTAATCAAACGACATACTAGACGCGCGTTAGTGACCTTAATGGGATTAGTAATCATTCTGGGCGGGATGATTATGCTAGTTACGCCTGGGCCGGGGCTGCTAACAATTATTATTGGCCTGACTGTTTTGGCCACTGAATACATTTGGGCCCGCGATTTGCTACAAAAAGCCAAAGACCGTTATGAGGCTGGTAAACTAAAAGTCTTAGATAAGCTGAAGGCGAAATCTGATAAAAAATAGTTTCCAGAAGCAAAAATTTCTAATAATAAGTAGTGTTGTAAGCCTTGAGTTTTAAGTGGTGCTGGTGCTTGTCGTATTCATAAATTGTTACACCGCAATTGAGCGGCTTTTGATGTGTTGTGAATTCTAGGGCCTGCCGATAGCTCCACTGTTCTAAAATAAACCTAAAGCTGCGGATTGCTCCGGCATGAGTAACCACCAGCACCTTTTGGCCAGCTCGATCCCTAAATATAGTGTCCAAAAACAAATAAACTCTTTGAGTTACTTGGGCTAAGCTCTCGCCACCGGGTGGAACAGCAAAATAGCCTCCAAATGTTTTCCAGTATTCCTCCATCCAGGGGAAGTTGAGTTTGGCCTCTTCTTCGGTCATATCATAGGCATAGCCAGCGTCTCGCTCGCGTATAAATGTGCTGGTTCGAATTTTCATTCGCTCAATTTCTAGGCTAGTATAATTTTTTAATATCTCATCAACAGTCTGGATGGTTCTCTGGTAACCAGAATGGTAAACATAATCGAAGCTGCCAAAGCTCTGCTTAAGGATGTGGCCGGTGATCCTGGCCTGGGCTTTACCTGCTTCAGTCAGCGGAACTTCTTCGTCGGCTATACCACGAACCTTATTGCGTGCAAACTCGTCAGCAAAAAAGCTTTCATCTTTTTTTACTTTATTACGAGTCGATTCGGCATGGCGCACCAAAACAAGCTCAAGCGGACGATCTATTTTTTGGTCCATAGCTGTTATTTTAACATAAAAAAATAGCCCAGCATTTACAGCTGAGCCACTAAATAAAGCTTTAAAGAAAATTAATTCATCCGAGGGTCAGATGAAAAATTATAGCACCCCTCTTCAAGCGATTCAGATACGGCGAATACTACCTGTTCGGCTTGCTGGTGGTTCATGCGCACTAAACCAGTCATGATGCTTAATACAAAATCATGCATCTCGTCTTCGCCGGCGATTACTACCTGCTGCCAGCCACCTTCGTGCAAAAAAGTGTTACCCTTGGATACAACCATGTGAATACGAGATTTAAGGTTGCTCATTAGTGCTACTATTGGGTAGCTCTCTTGATGGATGACACTGCCGTAGCATTCTATATATATTTGGCACTCGTAGTTGAGTGCTGTTTCGTAGGAACCAACCCATCCGATAGAGAACACATCACCCGATGAAATACTCATTATTTCCCCCTTGTTGGACTCGAGAAAGGATGTGATATATTCTATACTACTCAAAAAAAATCATCAAGTAAAAAATGGCCCTAGTTATTACTAGGGCCATTAAGTGCTTTTAATAGTTGCTGGTGTCTCGCTTTTCGAGTGGTACTTTACGGACCTTTTTTACTATCCCAAGCAACTGACCGAGCTTGAGAATGTAAAAGGTTGGATCCCACTCCCACCAGTAAAACCCCTGCCTTGCCGATGCGGCAAAGTGATGATGGTTGTTATGCCATCCTTCTCCCATCGTAAAGATGGCGATAAACAGGTTGTTGCGACTGGTATCGGGCGTGTTGTAGCGGCGTGTTCCCCATACATGGGCAAGTGAATTGACCAAGAATGTGGAGTGCCATAGCAGCACTGTCGAGCCAAAGAATCCAATCAATAGGCCAGGCCAGCCTGCTAAGAGTAGCGATACCACTCCCAATGACCAGGGGCCGATCCAATTGTGTTTATCTATAAACTTTAGCTCTGGGTACACTGCAAAGTCGTTGATACGCTCAAACCTTGTGTTGTTGTACTTATCACACAAAATCCAGCCGACATGACTCCACCAAAAGCCTTTGCGGGGTGAGTGGACATCCTCTGCAGCGTCACTGTATTGGTGGTGGTTTCGGTGATGTGCGGCCCACCAAAGTGGACCTTTTTGAGCAGCTGCTGTGCCTCCAAATGCCATCACGAATTGCCAAAAACGGTTAAGCTTATACGATTTATGAGCAAAATACCGATGATAGCCGGCAGTAATAAAGAACATTCTGCCCCAATAAAGCACGGCCCCTAGTACGACTGCTTTCCATGTAACACCCGTGTATACAGCCAGTAATGGCAACAGGTGCAGCAGGATAAAAGGTATGGAGGTTTTTTTATTGATTTTTTCATCTGGAGTTCTTGGTATTTTGTCGGACAGTAGCAAGCGGCTCTGGGCCGCTCTGGTCGAAGCGGCCATGTTAGTCTCCCAACTATTTTGAAGGTGCTAGTGTTTATTATAGGCTATGTTTAGGCTCAAAAGAACTTCCCGGGCCAGTTTGTTCGTGCATTTGCGTAATCACTTTTTTTAACTGTGCTACAATTGCGGCCTCTGGCTGAATAACTTTGGCGCGATCACCAGCAATATGCTTAATGGTTTCCTCTATCCAGTGGTAATGAGTGCACCCAAGTACAATAGTATCTGCGCCATTTTGACAAACCGACTCAATGCGTTCTGCTACTCTGTGGTAATTAATCTGATTATTTTCAATCATTTCTGACCAATCGCTACAGTCTGGCTCTAAAACCTTAATATCTGCTGCGAACTCTTCCTTCAATTGTTTGTACCGTGCGCTAGCCAGTGTAGCTGGCGTGGCACAAACGGCAATTACACCAGACTTTGTATGCTGGGCTGCTGGCTTAACCATAGGCTCGATGCCAACCAATGGCACTGCCACTTTTTGGCGCAACTCGCCAATAATGGTAGTCGTGACTGTATTGCAAGCAATGACAATAACTTCACAGCCTTCATCTGTCATGGATTGTAATATTGGCAATACTAGCCGTAGCAGTTCGTCGGCGGTTTTGGTGCCATACGGCAAATGCTGACGGTCCTCTCGGTAAATTACCTGTTCGCTTGGAAAGGCCGCTGTTATTGCATTAGCTACCGATAGCCCGCCCAAGCCAGAGTCAAATACGCCTATCTTCATGCACACAATTATAACAGCATTGTATAAAATGGTCTGGACTATTTATCGGTTAATTATTTAGTAGCCATCCCAATCTGCCCGCTAGTCTAGTTTTTTAAATTTTAAGAGAGTACGATAGCGGTATAGCTTGTTTATAAATACCATAGCTCGAACATTCAAAATCCTACAAAAAAAGGGAGGCATAAGTGCTTACCGAACTAGCCAATCCATTGCAGAGTACGACTGTTATAATTCTGATGGGTACTTTTGTGCCCCAGAAGTTACAGTTTGTTTATAGCCCGCTAGCCGATATCTTCACTAGTCGTGGTTACGAGGTTAAGGTAGTTGGCTTGCCGTTATGGGGCTTAAGCTCGCTCGACGATGCAGCCGACACACTCGACGAGTTGATTTTTACTGCGGGGGCAGACGAGCGCTATATTTTGGTTGGTCACAGCCAAGGTGGTGTGCACGCACTTGATTTGGCATCCAGACACCCCGAAAGCGTACTAGCAGTGTTTAATTTCGCCGCTCCTCACCATGGAACACGACTCGCAAATTTAGGGCACTGGGTTACCTGGATGCCAGCAGTGCGAGGAATGAAGGCCCATTCCATGCATCTGCACAATCTGCGCACTTTAGATTACGATCAAGAGCGAATCCATTCGCTTTTCACCGTCTTTGATGAGTTCGTAGTGCCATGGTTTGCGTCGTCCATTCAAGGCGCCCACAATGTAGTACTTGCTCCTAGTATCTTACACGGCCTACTGGGTCGGGTTGGATTTAAACGGAGCCAGGGCGTACAGCTAGTTCATGGCTACGCTGGGCATTTGTTCGTGATTTGGCACAGCCGATTTCATGAATATATCGAACGCACCCTGAGCGAACTTGAAGCACAGGATGCTATATTATAATGAGCTTTCGCATGGGACCAAACTCCCGCGCGGAAGCTTATTTTATTTTTTATGTCGGGCTGATGGACTGCAGACAATTGTCTCTGCATCTGGAAATATCGGTCATAATTTGCTAAAATACACTGGTCTTTGGTAACTAATTTATAAAATTAAAGCTTTGTTACCAAATATGCAGCTGTTAATTAGTTTCTTTACGACAAAAAAAATCCGAAGGAGCGTATGCGTCTGTTTATTTTGTCGGGAGGAACAGCAAAGCGAAAATATCAAAACTAATCTTAACTCAGATTAGATTAAAAAATTGAAGCTTGCTGTGACGATGGGGAGTGGCCAAGCGGTAAGGCGCCTGCCTCTGGAGCAGGAGATCGAAGGTTCGAATCCTTCCTCCCCAGCCAATGAAAAATACCTGAGCTTGACTCGGGTATTTTTCATTTGTTTGGTAGCTAGGGTTCGAAACCCAAGGTTCGGTGTACGTGGAGCGCAGGTCAAAAGCCAAGTTTACTTGAGTTTTTACCGAGCACCACAGGGAGAAGGCGCTAGCCGCCATCCTTCCTCCCCAGCCACGAAATTAAGAATAATAATTACTTAGTGATGTGCTTATATTTGCCCTAGTGTAGATAACATAGTCAAAAAGGGTTATAATTTACATTGTCAATAAATAACCAAATGAAGGGGATAAAGTTATGATTACAGGATACTGCGTTAAATGTAAGGAAAAGGGCGTCGAGTTGTCAGCACCAGAGATTCACCAGACCAAAAGAGGTGGCTACATGGCCAAAGGCAAACACGAGAAATGCGGAACAACTGTTTGTGCGATGATGTCCAAAGACAATGCCGAAAAAGCAATAGAAGACGGCGCAACAAAAGCCTACTAAAAGCAAAGCATTTAGCTAATTAAAATAGTCGACAATAGTCGGCTATTTTAATTAGCGGTTCATTGGCGGCATGGTAAGGAGCTGTTTCATATCGACTATGCCCTTGAAACATCTAATTGAAGACGTGGCGTCATTTGTGCCCGGCAGTACATAATGGTAGATGCCATTTGGGAATTCTGGAGTTGGACTAGTCAATCCATTACATTCGTCGAGTTTTGATACTTTGATAATGTTTCCATTTATGTCTCGATTCCCATATATTGGAAATCCATCCATTGCTATACCTGTAATGTGTGAAGGGCCGTTATCCATGTCTACTTCAGACGTAACACAATTAGATAGTGCGTGGTAATGATACTCTCCTTGATTTGGAGTCGGGTGCCCGCTACATGAATCTACAAACCAGACTTTGTTACCGTTTTTGTCGGTAAGATAAAAATTACTAGACATGGCAACTGTCTTGCCGTCGCCTTCGTAGGGATTAAATAGTACCGAACCGGAAATCATTATACCGATAGATCCTAGTGGTGCCTGCGTTACGTTTGATGCAAATTTTGGAGTACTGGTAATCTTAAAGTCATAACTCTGGGCTTTAGTAGGGTCGCTTACTGTACGTGCTGTGTTTGCATTCGGCACGACTACCCCGTTATTTGGGACGGCGTATTGAGTGTCCCTCTTGTGATTGGGTATACCATTGGACTGTATCTGTATTAGACCGCTAGCGAAGGATATTTGCATTTCATCTCCCCACTTCACATCTTTCATAACAGCAGCCGTGTTAATTTGAGCGGTACCGGTCGATGAACTTGCTGAAATGACAGAGTTAGATGGACTAATATAGGTTTGTTTACCCGAACTACGATTAACTACAAAATATGCTCCAGACAGAACAACAACCAGAATCACGCCTAATGCAAATATAATTTTTTTCATGTTTATGTTTGTTTTATTCTTATTCATAGATAAAATTATACTCCATTTGTTCTACGTGTAAATAAATAGGCAATCTAAGATAATCGTATTAAAACCATTTGTGCTAAGATATACCAAAGGAGTAATATGAAAAATATACAAAAATCAATAATTGATTCTGTATCGCTAGAAGGTAAAATAGTTCTTATAACTGGTGCTTCCTCAGGCATAGGAAGAGCAATAGCGCATAGATTCTCAGAGTCAGGAGCCAAACTACTTCTCCTCGATATTAATTTAGAGGGCTTGCAAACAACCATCCAGGGCTGCATACCTAATAATTATGAGCCTAAGCCATTCCAGGTTGATGTATCTAGTAAGGAACAGGTCGATTCATTTTGGAAAAATCTAGACTCCAATGAGTTGCCAGATGTAATAGTCAATAACGCTGGTATATATCCTATTATGGACTACTTAAAAGTTGATGAGGAGTATCTTATGAAAACTTTAAATGTAAATATGAATTCTGCTTTTTGGATGTGCCAGAACTATGTACGAATGCGAGGCAAAAATGGTGGGGTTATAGTAAATATATCCTCCATCGAGGCGGTTCTTCCGTTTATGAAAGACCTAGTTCATTATTCAATGAGTAAGGCTGGTGTCATAGCTCTTTCTCGATCGCTTGCAAGAGATTACGGTAGATCTGGTTTTAGAGTGAACGTTGTATTGCCTGGTGGCATCAAAACACCTAGTACAAAAGCATTAAGGGATGATGCAGTCCAAAAACTAAAGCTAAATCTCATAAAAACTGGTTACGACTTTCAGCAGCGTCTAGCTAATGGTAGATGGGGCGAGCCCGATGAAGTTGCAAAAGTTGTACTGTTCTTATCGAGTGATCTTGCTAGCTATGTTCAGGGAGCTGTCTTGCCGGTAGATGGTGGGTTCTTATCCTCTTAACATATTTCATGAGTTTATAGCCTAGCTATTCAATACAACCTCAATATCAGAAACAACTATATCCTATATCTTTACAAGTTTTGAATGGAAATTATCTTCCCAGCCAAGCATATAAAACCTAGAATAACAGGTTTTAATAGCTTTTGCCTTTTAGCTTACTGCAACACAAGCCTCTAGTTCTGCAAAACCCAACTGTTAAAAAAGTTCGAACTTTGTCTCTCTTATTTACTAAACTTAAGATATATTCCGTAATACACCTTATGGTATAATTTATTTGTTAAAAGGAAAAAATATGACTGAAGATTATATAAAACCAGCAAATACTGGTCCAGTTAATGAAACTAGTTATCAGGGTCTCTTAGATTCACCGGACGCAACCATAGTACGGCCCCCCGACCTAGTAGATAATAGAGAGGTAGCTCATGAAGCACTATTCAAGGGCGAGCTACCATATGAACCGCAACCTGATGAAGTAGATATAGGGCTGTCTGGTTTATGGAGAGCTCATACCCAAAAAGGTGGTAGAAAGGGTGAAGTAGTAGATAGTCATTTCGATGAAATACCTAAGATTGTCGAGGCAATACTATCCAATCACGAAAAACTCAGCAGATCTCCTGAAGGAGCTAATGGAGCAACAATCTTTTCATTCTTAAATCCTGAATCACAAGAAATAGTTACAGAAATTACAACTGGTGCAATAAAAAACTGGGAACTAGCACTCTACAGAAACGAACAACCATTCCTCCTTAGAGGTAACAATGAACATCTAGATGATATAAGCAATGAAAGATTAGCGCACTTAGCTGGAATGCAAAGTTTAGTTATCGAAACAGCGGCGGCCGCAATCGTATCCCTGCCTGCGTTTGTAGAAAAACCAACTAAACCAACAAAAACAGAAAAGGAAGATTTATCTAAAATCATTTCAAACTGGGGCCCTAATTTTGTAAAAGAATGGTTTAGTGGCAAGATAATTGAAGAGCACTTCAGACAATCCGGACTAGATGATGCAGAAATTAAAGAATGGCTCGATACATTTACTCCTAGCATGCGACGTCATTTTGCAGTCAACAACATCAATAACCCTATGGGAGCTTTAGACAGAGTTAAAGCTAACCTTGATAGTCTTAACGATGAAGCTATAGCCGAACGCCTTGGTTGGAGTGAGGAAGAAGCGAGAGATATTATTAATCCAGGCATGCGACGTCAATTAGCAGTCCACAACATCAATAACCCTATGGAAGCTTTAGACAGAGTTAAAGCTAACCTTGATAGTCTTAACGATGAAGCTATCGCTGAGCGACTTGGCTGGAGTATAGAGGAAGCCAGAGATATTATTACTCCAGGCATGCGA